>OAWN01000184.1_pt1 | contig 30747 bp, 25 predicted proteins | sample 1476801 | NCBI WGS metagenome assembly OAWN01 (sample SAMEA2580214, study PRJEB22360) | human gut metagenome | biome: human gut; feature: human-associated habitat; material: faeces | place: Denmark | collected 2008/2010 | reverse complement strand
TTTGTCTTTTTCCCGATCTGAACGGGGGGGTAGGGGGGGCAAAAGCCGATATGCTGATTGACCTGCTGCGTAGCCGGTTAACGTTCAGCAAGTTTGTCCTGCCGTCAGAAAGCGACAAGCTGGCCTATGCGCATCTGGCATTTTTCACCAATACAGCACCTGTGGATTGCCGCCAGATCCGCATTGAAGATGCATCCAGCGGGGTATTGTGTCATGGGTTGATCGCTGGGGAAGGTGCCGAAACGCAGGGGGATGCTTACTTTACCGCCTTTGGACTGCGAGATGTGGATACTGAGTCTTATTGCGCCCTGCGTCTGGCCAGACTAATCGGCTGCCTGTGGCAACCTGCACGTCAAAGCAACAGCCAGTATCATGGACAAGGGATCGGCCTGGCTGTGAGCGGCAATTTTAAACAGCTACTCAATTACTCCTACAACAGCGCGCTTTGGACCACCATCATTGATCCTAAAGTCACCCTCGACTTTTTCACCAGTCAGAAAGATGTGGTGCTTATCCACTATTCTGACCAGTACACCAGTTGCGCAGGCTACGATGCTGTCACCGTCACGAAGCAGGTTGATTTGTTCCTGCGGTTGCTCCAGACCGGAAATCAGTCAGGGCAACCTGCTGTTGATAGTCAGCATTTGCTTGCTGAATTTAATGCCTTTAACGGCGAATGGCTGCTGAAAATGCTGCGCTCCAGTGAAAGGGAGCGTAAAGAGAAACACGGGATTATAGGCGCGTACAAATTTGTACAATCCATGCTGCACCAGTCCGATATTTGCTGGATTCCGTTATCGGTAGCCGAAATGATCCGCGTATCCGGCAATGTCGGGCTGAAAATGAAAGAGACTGATTTATCGAGAAATTTACAGGGTTATCGTAAAGGTGCGATCTCTGATGATGTGCTCTTTGTTGGTTTCAAAGAAAACCGTCTCTATCTATTGCCGCTGGAAGTTAAAACCGGGGCGCGACCGGACTACAGCTATGCAGGCCAACAGGCTCGTGAGTTGAAACGCTACTTACAGCAGGACATTCTGGAACCACAGACGCTGGCATCACAGCTGTACCGGGCGCTCTTTATACGTCAGGTGCTGATGCAGGTGGAGAAACTGCGCCTGTATGGAGTGCTGGACAGCGACAAACTGGCTCCCTTGCTGGAACGACGAGAATGGTGGTTAACGGGCGACTATCAGTTAGGTGAGTTGACCGACTATACGAACGGTTTCGTCGTGGCGCATGTGGACAGCGCAACCTGCTTCGATCTCTCTTATAAAGAGACAGCGGAGAATATCTTACAGATCGAAATCCCTTATTCACTGCTGCCTTCGCTAATTGCTGCGCAGGGGAATGAATCACCGCTGGCGGAACGTTACCGGGTGCCGGAAAAATACCGGCTTAAGCCGGAGTGTGATGCCAGTTCGTCACAACCCGAAGTCGTGGTAGAAGTCACCACGCCAGCTACTGCACGGTCTATTTCGGAACCGGAGTCGTTACAGCCTGCTGTACCGGTGGCGACTTCTGATATTAGTGATACTCCATTACAGATCCTGTTTGGTCATGATGCTGCGCGTCAGAGCCCGTTACATTGGGAGCCAACCAACACCGCCAAGTTCATGAATACCAATACCGGTATTATTGGAACGATGGGCACCGGTAAAACCCAGTTTACTAAATCGCTGGTCACACAGTTGATGCGTAATCAGTCCTGTAACGTTGATGGTAAACCTATCGGTTTGCTGATCTTCGACTACAAATCAGACTATGTAGACGAGGCTTTTCTTGATGCTACGGGGGCCAAAAAGTACAAATTATTTAAGCTGCCTTACAACCCCTTATCTCTGTTTGGCGACACGCCAATGCTACCAATCCATACCGCTGGTGGACTATCAGAAACGATGGCAAAAGCCTATGGATTGGGCCATAAGCAGCAGCTCAAATTAGAGAATCTAATCTTAGAATGCTACGAAGCTGCAGGCATTTCGCCGGAAGATCCGACAACATGGTCACGGACTGCGCCGACGATTGAAGATGTATGGCTGCGCTTCCTCGATCAGGAAAAGGTTGAAGAAGATTCGCTTTACGCAGCACTTTCTAAACTGGCGCGTTACAAGATATTCGAGACAATCCCGGAGAAGATGACCAGTTTGTACGAATTGATTGACGGTGTCACTGTGATTGAACTGGCTGGTTACCCGCCAGAAGTGCAAAACCTGGTGGTCGCACTAACGCTGGATCTTTTTTACGCGCAGATGCAAAAGCGCGGTAAACCAGTAGTGCGAGGGGATTATCGTCAGCTCACTAAAATGATTCTGGTGGACGAAGCCGATAACTTTATGCGTCAGGATTTTTCCAGTCTGCGTAAGATCCTTAAAGAAGGCCGTGAGTATGGTGTTGGTGCGATCCTATCAACGCAGGAGATCACTCACTTTAAGACCGGAGAAAATAATTACGCCTCCTATATTTTAACGTGGGTGATCCATCGTGTCTCTGAGATTAGGAATGCGGATATTAAGGCTGTATTTAACGTCGATGATAAAGGTGAGCAGGAGTCTTTGATGGGACAGATTCGGCAGCTTGAGAAGCATTTTAGCCTGTATGTTGATGGGGATAAGCGAGTTAAGAAAATGCGGGATCGGGCGTTTTGGGAATTAAGTTTTTGAGATTAATTATTATTAAACTTTAAGGGGGGATGATGTTAAAAGATGACACTATTCACTGGCGGAATCTAGGAGCAGATATTAAAGATCTATATCCTAGGATTATACAACCGAAGTTTGTTTTTATATCGATAGTTACGCTTTCTGTGTCTACATGCGGCATATGGATCGGCCCACTCTTTTTGGGGGATTCGAGCCAAGTAGGTTTTTCTATTTTCTCTTTTATTATTGCTACACTAGGTGTTCTTGCTGCTGAAAATCTATCAAGAGAAGACGAGTTAGCTCCAACATTAGTTGATAAATATCGTAAACAGGTAAGAATATCGTTTTCAGTATTGTTATGGTTTATATCATTCGTTTTTTCATTTTATGGGTTAAAAAATAATGTTAATTTTGCACTAATAGTATCATTTTTGATAACATTGCTTCTGTGGTTTTCTATTACTGTTGCAAAATCAGATTTTGATGCTCCAACTAAACCTGATGATACGGTGAAAAAAGAATTAGAAATAAGAAAGAATGATGATGAACCTGGTGCGGGGTTATAAAATGTCAGAAGAAATCGAAATTTATGCTTTTAAAGTTTCCCAACCATACGGTGATTTTTTCCAAGCTGCTATTTCGGCCGAAAATCTGTTGAAGTGTACCTACGTTAACCAGGCTCAAATGGAAGACGGTGAAATAACAGGTGTTCAGCGAAAAGAATCGACACCAAGAGCTTTAGATATAGCTAAATTCATTGATTCTGATGAAGCTGCATTCCCTAATTCAATAATATTGTCAGTGAATTATGAGGCGGATGATACTCCTACTGTAGAGGAGAATAAATGGCGCTTTGAGCGTATTGATGATGTCTTATATAAAATAATAATACCAAACATAAATTTAAAATTATGTTCTATTATTGATGGACAACACAGATTGCTTGGTTTTCGTTATTCAAATAATAAAAGCATCCAGTTACCTTGTTCAATCTATGATGCTTTACCACCATCAGGACAGGCTTCAATATTTTCAACAATTAATTTTAATCAGCAAAAAGTACCTAAAAGTTTAGCATATAGACTTTTTGGTTATTCACTTGATGATATATCTCGGGAATATTGGCCTCCGGATTTACTTGCTGTATATTTCAGTGAGAAATTCAACAATGCAGAGGACTCTCCATTTTTTAATAGGTTAAAGAATAGAGTCCTGAATGAAGAGATCGAAAGAGATTGGTCGGTTTCCTCATCTGTCTTCATTGATGGTGTATTGTCTTTAATATCTAAAAACCCACGTTCAGATCGTTATACTATTAATGCCACAAACTCAAAAAGTAGCGAAAAAGGACGGAAGCGGCTGTTGAATGAGAATGTTAATGATATTAGCCCATTGCGGGCAATATATATCGAGGGTAATGATAGAGCTATAGAACAGGTATTGAATATATTTTTTAAATCTGTCAGTGATATTTTTTGGACTGAGGATTGTATAGCGGGAAAAACTGTTCTTATTAGGGCTATAGGTATATCTGCTTTGTTCCAATTCCTGCGGAAAAAATTGTTGGATATGGATGCGATAACAATTATTAATTTAAACTCATTATGTCAGTCTTTAAATGGAATAGATCCTAAAGAGTTTACAAAAAAGGAAATATATCAATCAACAAGCGTTGGCAAGAAGAAAATATATGATTTTTTAATCGAAAATACAATGGGTAAATAAATAGAGCCCAGTCATCTAATACATCATTAGAAGACTGGGTGCCATTTTTAATTTATTGCTTGTATAAAACTTAGTAAGCTACGGTGATTTCTAAGTACCGCAATCCCATCCTCAACATGCGCCGCCCACGCCTTAATCATCGCCTTCTGATCCAATTGCGGATAAAGCATCTTCAACACCAATTCCGTAGCTTGCAGCGTTTCCCCAAGCCACGTTATTTTATCCAGTACTAGCGAGCCATCCAGCTTCTTACTATCCCGCTCAGAAGAATAACGAAACTCACTCTCCACCGAGCGGAAAAATGCCAGTCGAGCCGCGATATTGGGCGTAATCCCAGTATATCCTTTTAACTTTTTGAGCTGGTCTTCAGTCTGACGACTAAGCACCATTCGATTCGGGAGCATCAAACAGCCTCCTTAGTTAGTTCCCAGAAATAACCGGGTTTCAGCGCCGATGATTTGGTATGCGCATTAAACACAATCTCATAAGCATGAGAAATATCATCACGCAGTCGATCGACGAAATAACGCTCGTCCACTTCAGTATCGGTGGATAGCAGCACAACCTGATGGCTGGCCTCCGGGAAATAATGATTAATCAACTTATCCCGGTGCTGAGAATCCAGACGTCCTAACGGAGTATCAATAATCACCGGGAAATCACGCCCAGAGGTTTTTGCCAGCGCCTCAAGAATAGCAATCGCATAAATCTGCTTTTCACCCGCAGAAAGCAGCTTACGATTAATCACCGAACCCTTTTCATCCACCAGTTCAACATCAAATGTCTGTGGGTTTATATGCGCATTAAGCTGTAAATCCTCTTTACGAGCCAGCTTGTGGTAGGCAATTTCAAAGTTAGCAGATAATTTTTTCACTCGCGCCTGCGTTAACACATCGCTGTAGTAATCGAGCAGGTTAATGGTCTCCTGCGCGTTTTTAAACGCACTGCTAAGACCATGTTGGCTACGGGTGATATCATGTGCTTTCTGTACCTGGCGAACACATTCCAGTTGCTGCTGTTTTGTCCGTTTAGCCTCTTCCAGCAGAGAGCGGTATTTTTGCCGCTGTTTTTCACGCTTATGATCGAGATCGCGTAATGCCGCAAAGAGATCCATTAACTGCTCGTCTTCCGGGGCACGAGCAATATTAGCTGCGGCCTGCTCCAGTTGTTGTTCAATATCCGCTAACTGTTGGCGGTACATATCAAAACGCTGCCATGCTTTTTTGCTGTCCTGCTCAATGGATTGCTGGAGCATACCGGCTTCACGTTCAGAAATATCAAACAGCAAATCACCCTTTGGTTTGGCTGCCATATATGCGTCCAAATTATTGGTAATCGCTTCGGTAGCAATGGCTCTGGTACTACTCTCACTGCTGGAACGGAACGCGATATCATTTTTGAGTTGAGTTAAAAATTGATTTAACTCCGCCTCAAAAATTTTCGCCTGCTTGATCTGTGCTTCATTGGCAATTTTTTCCAGCAACCGCGACATCGTATTAGGCGCTAACGCATAGGGCAACGATCCATCGTATTCCTGTCGTAACGCTTTTTCCAGACGCTCTTTTTCTTTTAACAGCGTTTCAACTTTCTGTTTTTCCTGAGCTTTGGTCTGGGCAAATGCGCCGCCCTGCGCATTTAACAATCCCTCATGTCGAATAATATCCTGGGATAAAAATTCAATCCGCGAGTTGACGAAATCGGCCTCTTCCAACAATTTCTCCGCCTGACCGGCAAGCGTTTTAATCTTTGTCTCAAGCGCTTCGACCTGCTGTTGCTGGGAGCCACCTAACTGCGCGGTTTGCTGGCGTTTGACAAAAATCATCAGGTCATTTTGCAGTCTGGCGATCAGATCCAGTCCCAACAAACGACGCACCGCTGTACGTAGAATATTGCCGGATTCATCTTCCGCCAACTCTGCAATCTTCTCTCCATCAAAAAAGAAAAGATCGGCAACACCGTGAGGAATTAATTCATTCAAAAACCCCTGGCACTGGTCATAACTGAGTTCACTACGCGGTTGCCCATCCTGTTGCAAAGAGAGACGATCTTTCTTTCCTTTCTTCCAGCTACGCGTGACGGTGAATTCAGTCTCATGGCCGTTTTGGTTGTAGGTAAAGGTCAGTTCTACTGCGGCCTCATCCGGACGCTCTGCTGTATATGTCCCGTTGTGCACCATTGCACCGAGTTGTTCAACATACTCCTGCTGCTGCATTGCCGGGCCAAACGCTAAACGCCCATATAGTGCCAACCGAATTGCCGACAAAATAGATGTTTTCCCTGCACCATTTAAACCACCAAATAGCACAATCGGGCGATGATTTATTTCATGCGGGCGCTTTCTGGGTGCCAGATCGATGGTGTGTGTGCCGCAAAATACGCGAAAATTATGTAATACCAGTTGCTTAATGAGCACGTTCATTTTCCTCATCGATAAGCACAGACGATTCGCCAGCATCGATAATTCTGCGCTGTAAAGTTTGAAGTTCAGCTTCTAGCTTTTCCACTTCATCCTGATGAATATCCCGATCGTTGCGTTTTTGCAGCGTTGCCTGTTGCTGCTGGATCTCTTCCAGGCTGCCCCAGTCCTGCTTCAAAATTGTGCCGAGCTTGTCAAAAATCCCCTGGCGACGACTTAACCCTTCCATCGAGGTTTCCAGTTCAATCAGTTTCATAACCATTTCAGGTACTACGTCGAACCCTTGCGTTATCTGCGCCAGCAAATCAGCATCGCTGGCATCAAAGCGCGACTGATCGTCAACCACCCAATTCAAATCCTGCTGATATACCTCGCGGTAAATCCCCGGCAATGTGTCATGCCAGTCTGGCTCGTTAGGATCTTTCAACCACTCCTGACGGATAGCGTGCAGCTCCGGCTGGGTAATTAACGTAATAGTGTGGCCTTGGGCGTTTAAATCACGCTCAATTTCCAGTAAGTCTTTCAACCACTGCTGGCGGTATTTGAGCCAGTAGGGGCCAGGAACATGCTTACGCTCTGCACTGCGATCTTCACCGTCTTTAGCGTACTGATAGCTCACCTTACCGGTGCGACGTTTATAGTTGCGATAGGTGTCTTTATTCGCCGGATCGGTGGTAAACGCCAGCAGATCACGATATTTCAGCAATGGCGACATCCACTCTTCGCCATTTTTGATCAGACTTTCCATCGCTTTATCTTTGGTGACTACAGTACAGGTCCAGCAGCCAAAGCGAGAGTTCCCGCAAGAGGGGGTACTTTCGTCGATCACCAGGGGACACTCACCCTGTGCGGAAGAGTCCATATACAGCGTCCACAGAGGACGGTTGTTTCCACCCCACGGGCTTTCCCATTCGTCGATATCTTCAGGAGCATAGCGGAACGCGCCGCGCAGCAGTTTCCAGACGTCTTCTACATCCCAGGTATCAATAGGGGTATAGATAAACGCATTTGCCAGAGTGGTATGCCGGGCCAGGCGTGAGCCATCAATTTTGTGCTTGGCGATGACCTGCGCACGGGAGGCACTCTCGCTACTACGTGAGCCGAGGACAACAATCACTTCATCAAACTGGCTGACCTTATCTTTAATAAAGTCGCTCACCGGATTGATTTTCATACGCTCGGTACACCAGCGAAAACTACGGGTTGGGGCCGGATAACCTTTCCCCAGTAAATTGACCCAGAAGGTTTCATTAGTTTTAGGCGTTACCGCATGTTGAGTGATCGGCAGGCCATTACGTTTTGCGCCTGCCTCAATCTGCAGCATCGTTTTCTTAATTAAATCTACTACTACTGGTGTTTCCACCAGCGTATCGGATGACACTACAAAAACATCTTTGCTGCGCATTTCCGGGGGGAGGCCAAGCAGTGCTAGGTACACCAGCGTGATCACGGCGGAAGAATCTTTCCCCCCGCTATAGCCAATCACCCACGGACGCTTATCCGCACAATAAATTCTTTGAACCTCAGCAACATATTCGGCCAGAGGGCGTCCAGCGAACTGCTCCTGATTAATAAAATCTTCGTATTCGGCCAAATCGTAGGCCTGAACTAATTTACTCATGAGACAACCATTTGAGCTTCAAGCTCCTGTTCTTCAGGAGTGAGGGGGAGCGATAATGCATTTTTTAATGCATTACAGGTTAGTTGGATGGCAACACTGGTTTTACTCAGCTTTCCATGTTGCATAGCGCGTTTTACCATCTCTGGATTGCTTTTCCGCCAATCGAAAGTTTTTAGTTCTATTATCCTGTCTTGCCAATCTTCAGGCTTTTCTTGCAGTAAGGCTCGACCGAGCAATCCAAGCGCCTGTAGACCTATACCATGGGCGTGGACGTAATCCTGCCTTAACTGCGCTGGTGAAACTTCTTTTTTCGCAGCCAACTGCCAGTCAGGCATAACTCTATAAAGGGTCTGCCAATAAACCGAAGCGATATTTGTATTTTCTTCAATATTTCCTAATTTGGGATCTTTACCAAGTAGGGCACGTGTTGCTTGTTTGATGCTACTTAATGTAAAGAGTTTGTTTGAGAGCGCGCTGATACTCGACTTCTCAAGTTCTGTAAGTCCTACGAAAGGTTCAATAGACATTGCCAGGTAACGAGCAAGATTTGAACTCACATCACGATGATCGTACAGCGCCGAAAGAGAGGGGCTGGGACGAATTGCGTATTTGTTCAAATCGGCAAACATTTGTTGACTACGTTGTAGCCCTTCGTCAACGAAGAATAGAACGGGGATGTTGTCCTGCCCCAGTTCTGGTCGTTCGGCAAGGGCATCTTCTATTGCTTTACGACGATGTTGGCCATCATTTATGAGGATTTGAGCGTCCATAGGGACACGTAAGGTACCAAGGTTGTTTGAACCAGAGTATTCGTCGAATTGCACATCGACAGCAATTGAAGCTGTTAAGGCGGAAAAAACATAATCTTTAGGATTTTCCAAGAGATACCGAACCATTTCTGGAATTCGAGATTTGTTTAAGGTTCTCTGTGCCCGTAGTTCAGGCGGGACGTCAGTCTCATCAAAACTAAAAATCTTGGGTATGATACGCATTGGGCAGGTGGCAATATAGAAAGGCCTACCAGCCTGAATCCCACGTACGGCGGGAAAAGAGTAGCAATAATCAGCGTCAAAGTTCGCCATGTTAGATTCCCTGTAATCTTGCCTACGCGTTTACGTGATATTTTACGTAAAACCATTCCTTGAATAAATCTAAGTTTCGGTTTTAGAGCACAAACCGGTATACAACTTCGTAACTGATGCTGAGGATACGTTTGTTTTGACGTAACTCCTTGCTTAGCCAGTTGATTTCTATCACTACAGACCCTTTTTCGCAATGTTGTTACAGATCTCCTTGTTGGAAGTCGGTTTATAAGCATGAATGCTACGTTATTCGTAGCTCAATTTTTAGGTTTTTTGCTACGTTTTTCGTAGTTATGGAAGAGGGATCGAACTTTTGCGTAAAGAGGGGGCAACAAACGAATCATTTGATACTACGTTTTTCGTAGTATCAAATGATTGTGATAACTACGATTATCGTAGTTATGAATGACTCAAACACTCAAAATGTGATTTTCAGTCGGCGGCTCAAAGAGCTCCGCGTTAATAAAGGTTTATCCCAAAAGCAGCTTGGAATCCTGGCTGGTATCGATGAGTTTGTTGCAAGTACTCGTATCAACCGATATGAAAAAGGTGTCCATCAGGCGAGTATTCGGATTGTTCAACAGCTTGCGGCTGTGCTTGATGTTCCTGTGGCATATTTTTACACCGAAGATGATACGCTGGCGAAGTTAGTTGTTGAATGGAATAAGGTAGACTTAAAAAAACAAGAGCGAATTTTAGATATTCTTTATGATAAAAGTAGTTTGACATGAATATATTTTAGATCTTATGGGAATACCTCACCTTGGTGAAACTATGGAGATTTATCAAGCAATTATATTATTATAATTCTTCAGTTAATATTTTCAACCGCACATCATTTATGGTTATTGATAGTGCCTTTATTTCATTATTTAATTTTTCAAAGTCCTTTTGGGATTCTTCGCTATTTAAAGGCGCAATCTTGGTCATTCTTACAACGGCTTTAGAATATTCAATAAGGGGCTTGATATTTTCCGGTGATATCCAAAAAGAATTTTTCTTTAAAATATTGTTGAAGTTTAGTAATTGTTTGTTTTCTAAATCATTTATTTTTAGTGATAGTTCAAGACTCATGCTTTTATCTAGATCATTGACTGATTTTTCAAAATCCTTAATGTTATTTGGTGTTAATCCTGCTTTTAACTCAATAAGTTTTGCTCGAATCTTAGCATCACTTTGAATATATAAATCACGATAATCGTCTATGGATTTATCTAATAGGTAAGCCTGTTCCCAGACTTCTGCAAGTTTTTTTAATTTTGTTTGGTTAATTTCAATATAAGCTGAGTTAATGGCATTTTTTTTATCAGATATATATCCGAAAGAAATAGTAAAAGCACTTGATATCACCCCGATGAATAAACACTCGATGATTTTTTTTGCAAATTTATCAGAAATGTTAATGTCCATGGTATGTACGCCTTTTGGAAGGGATTATTAGCTCTAGATAGTTATACCAACTAATTTTCACTTTGACTATTTGAAATTTTACAGGAGTAAAGAGTTGAGAGTCATAACTTTATGAATTTTATTTATACTCTTTCAAAAAAACGACATGTTCTACATAATAACTTTTTTCTGACCAGATAATAGCCTTATTATGCAGGAGTGCTCTATATCCAAATCAGCTTGCTGAACTCTCAGGCCTGTTTCTACTTCCTGGCCCACAGCCTTATCATTTGAAGTGGTCAACTAAAACCGACTACCGCTTTAGAGTTTTCTGGTACCAGTTTTTGAATCTAGTTGCTCAGTGCTCTCCTCCCGAAAAACAGCACTGGTCTACTGAGGTGCCCGCTATTGCTGAGTAAGATCTGTTAACGCAGGACCCTCCCCACTATCCACCCGCGCTTCATCCTCACACCACCTTTCAAACAGCCTGGCGAATCTGGCGCTTTGCCAGGTTTCTTCTACCTGACTAATGAAATAGCCTGTGACCACAATAGCGGAAATAAAGTAAAACAGTGAAAATGCGATAGCTGAATTTACGCCCCCGCTGGCCAGTAACGATTGTATTGTCGTCCACCAGGCGTAAGCAAAAATGAGTATTGAAAATACCCAGAACCCCCCGCTAACGATGTGAAAATTTTTAATTTTTTTATCATCTACAGAAAAATGATTTTCTTCACAACGATATAAGGATGGGTTTTTAAGGAAACTTATTAATCGTATATCATATGAGCCGATATTTTTATCAGCGATAAACGCGATCAGCTGATGGGCGTGCCAGACAGGAAGAGTAATCCCGATCAGCTCATACAAAAACTTTATTTGTACGGTCTGATGCGTCCTCGAGAGTTTGGTGTCGGGTATGTCAGCGTTCGCTATCTCAGCGATTTTATTCAGCACCTCTATTTTGGTTTCAATAGGTACCTTTTCAAAGCGAATTTTTCGCTTCGTTTGCGGGCTGGACATCACTTTTCCCGCCCAGTCGATCATCTTTTTAGCCACATATAAAACCGCGGGTAGCAATACCAGCTTTGCAATATCTATCTCATTAATGACTCCCATCGTTATTCCTCTATAAAATGAATACGTAATGAATTTACAGCACTAACTTTATTTTATGTAACCCTCATTATTATGAGGGCTTCTATATGGCTAATTCCTGGGCTGACTCCTGGTCTGACTTAATGCCATCCGTCCAATACGGCCCCTGCCCGGAGACCGTTATGCTTAAAGACTGAAGCCAATCTCCACCGATGCCGCACTGCGTTCCCCCTCGCCATGGTAAACCGCTTCGATATTGTTACCATCGGGATCGCGTACAAAGGCCGCGTAGTATCCCGGGTGATAAGTTCGCTCACCGGGTGCGCCGTTATCACTGCCGCCGTGTGCCAGCGCTGCCTGGTAAAAAGCATTCACCGTCTCACGATCCCTGGCCTGGAAAGCCAGGTGATGCCGTCCTGTCGGCTTACCTTCGGAACCGGGGCTATTAATGGATGAAACAACAAGCTCATCAGCCCAAAAATAATCGTCGTAGGTATTCACGACAGGGATCTCAAGGACCGCCAGCACGGCTGTATAAAACGCTTTGCTGGCCTCGAAATCATTTACCACAAGCTGGATATGGTCGATAAGCCTGCCGCGATGTAATCGGTAAGTCTCCATGATGGTTTCCTTATTCGGTCGTATTAACAGGTATTTATCCGTTATCTAAAAGGAGCGTTGTACGGATTTGATGGATGAGTACAGGTCCGGAGTGGCGATATAGAGCATGGCATTAAAATCCTGTCTGTCACCGCAATCCTGACCCCTCAACCTCGTCCCCCAATCACCCCGATAAACTCTCTGACCTGCTTCTGCTTCCTGGCCGACAGCTTCTCCACCCTGCGCATCGCGGCTTCCAGCTCCGGTTCCGGCTCAACTGCCGTCAGCACAATGCAGCCATCCATCACCCGCACCTCCACCCGGGTGCCGGTCGAAAACCCTGCCGCCGCCAGCCACTCGCCCTTCATGATCAGCGCCGGAACAAGACGACGATCTGGCAAACGTCTCACATAACTCACCGTCAACTGACGCTTATTTTTCGGCGACACTTCTGGATCAAACGAATCTACAATACAATCAGTACTAGTCATGGTTGCTATTCTCGCGAAATAGTAATTGTGATCAGCGGTGCGGGTGTGCGCCAACACATTCGCACCGCGCTAAATAACACCTGTAAACCTAACCAGTAATAAAAATAAAGTCCAGACTTTAATCGGACATAATAAACGCCTTTAACTGCGAATTCAGAATTAACAGAATGCGTGCATCTATTAATTAGCGCCTGTTGAAAATGCCTTTCCTGATATTGCTGAAATAACCGTAAAGCAGATTCAAAAAATAAAAGCGAGATAATGCACGCAACAGGATGCCCATACCTAATTACGGGCACCCCATCTCTTTTGCCAGCGTACCCTTCCGGGACTTCAGGCGGCGGGCGATACCTGCCGGCAGGGCGGACCAGAACGAGAGCGCCGGATGAGTCCGCCGCTCAATCTCCTCCACCGTCACTTGATAATCACAAAAACTGGCGCTTTTGGGCGTTGCCTGATCCATCAAAAACGCCGCGTATTCGCCTTTATCCGGACTGGATCCGATAAAAATAATCTTCCAGTAGCCGCTGGGAAGCTCCACCTCGGGCGCGGCCGGCAGGGTGGCGATATGCCGTTCGAACAGCGGCCCGGTAACGGACCAAACCGCCGCCACGTCGCGGCGCTCGGCGAGGGCGCGCTCCTTATCCTCCAGCCGCGCCCACGCCCCCTGATTCAGGACGGAGGCCTGAGGGGTGATATTGGAAAGATAGTTTAACGCCTGCCAGTCTGCGCTGGCGCCCAGCCCGGCGAGCGGCGCCTGATGCCCGCGATCGACCGCCAATGCTGCGCTGGCCCCTTTGTATGCCGCGGGGGCAAGGGTATCCGTAGCGGGTAAATCCGGATCGCGCTTCCAGCTGCGCGAACGCCCGCTGGCCAGGCTGGCTTTGGTGATTTTATACGCTACCCAATTGGCGAATTTGCGGTGGCTGTTGTTGTTGAGCGTATAGGCTTCGCGCACCAGCGTCTGGTCGCTTCCACCGGACGGGCAGCCCACTTCACAATTATCTACGTGGGATAACCCGGCAACGCACGCGGCGGCAAAAAATAACGACGGCAATACGCTGAATATTCTGAATAGCTTCATGTTGTTGATGACGTCACAGAGAAGATGAATCGATGCATAAAAGAACCCCCTGAATAATCAGAGCGGAATTCACCTATGAATCGCAAAGATGAAGTGAGAGCGTAAAAAGAGTTAGCCGGTCGCAGCCGCGTGAAATATCACAAGGTGATTTAACATCACGCCGGATGATATTTTTTGATGTTTGAGATGATAGTGAATGAGAGCACATGACGCTCTGTTCGTTATTTTCTTTGCGCTGCACAGATGTGAGAATGCCCAACAAAGCGTCAAGCGGTCATGCATTCATGCGGTTGTCTGAAAAATTGTACCGGCAGGGGAAAACGCTTCTCTCGGCGAGGAGGATTACTCAGACTACGCGGATGACCGATTAAGGAGAGAAGATATGAAAAAGGAACTCTTGAGAGGCGTGCTGGCACTGGCCGTACTTAGTCTCCCCGCGCTGGCGGAAACCGGCGTTTCATTCAGCCACAAAGACTGGGAAGTGGTATGCGATAACACGCTGACCTGCCGGGCGGCGGGATACAGCGCTGAAGAAGGAAGCGGAGGTTCAGTGCTGCTGACCCGCCATGCCGGAGCGGGCACCGTCGTCTCGGGAGAGCTGATGCTGGCGGAGGTGACCGACAGTGACGTTCTGCCGGGCAAACTGACATTGTGGATCAACGGCCAGCCGGCAGGCGATGTGAAGCCCGTAAAAGAGAGCTGGCCGCTGTCTGAGAAACAGGCCCGGGCGATCGTTAACGCTATCAAAGGCAGCGGGAAGGTCGAATTTACAGGCGCGGAGGCGCCGTTTGTGCTTTCCGGCGAAGGCGCTTACGCGGTACTGCTGAAAATGGACGATGTTCAGGGGCGAATCGGCACGCCAGGGGCGTTGACCAAAAAAGGCGACAGGCCGGAAAGCAGCGTCCGGGCAGCGATTCCCGCCCCGGTTATTCACCGGGTCATTCCTGAGAAAACGCAGGAGAGAGCGTTAACCGCGCCTGAGCTGGCGGTGCTCAAGCCGAAGCTTCTGGCCACGCTAAAGAACGATGATTGGTGCGATCGCCTCCAGCCTGAGGAGGGTGAGAAGGCTGAAACTATTAGCCTGACGCCGCTGGATCACGCCCATTCTCTGATTTCGGCCTTGTGCTGGCGGGCGGCCTATAACGAGGGATATGGCTATTGGGTTGTGGATAGCAAACTTGAGGTCAATCCGACGCTTATCACGGTCTCCGGTTCTGAGTATGGTGACGGCGAGATTTTTATGAGCCAGAAAGGGCGAGGGCTCGGCGATTGCTGGGGGACGGCAAGTTGGCTCTGGGATGGCACAACGTTCCGCAAAAGCCGTGAAGCGATCACCGGGATGTGCCGCTATCTTCGCCTCGGCGGGACATGGGATCTCCCCACCTGGGTGACCGAGGTTAAACCGGTAAAGTGAAATAGCACGGCCAGAATCTCTCCCGGCACACACGTCGACAGAGAGGGCGGAGAAGGATCTTAACGATCGCCAGCGTAGCAGGATCGCGATCGAGAGCGGCAGAGGCGGCAGAAAACTGACGCCTTGTTCAAAATAACAGCGCGGCTAATGTATTGCTAACTCGAATTAGTTTATGATTAAGCCGTTCTGTTCGTTATGGAAAATGAGTTTATGGCCAAAACCGTTGAGCAAGTCGCCAGGGCGCTGGAAATTTCGATTACCACCGTGCGCCTGGTGCTGGGTGGCAAAGCTGAGCAGTATCGCATCAGCGCCAAAACGCAGCAGCGTATTAATGATTACATCGCCGAAAACGGGCTGGTCGTTAACCATATCGCCCGCAGCCTGAAGCTCAATAAAACCGAGACCTTAGGGCTGGTGATCCCGCGTTTATCCAACCTGTTTTTCTCCACCCTGGCGGAAAAGCTCGAAGCCTGCTGCCGTCAGGCGGGGTATCAGCTAATGATTGCCTGCACCTACAGCGACAGCGAGCATGAAAACAGTCTGGTTGAAGGGCTGCTGGCACGCAACGTTGACGGGCTCTTCGTGGTGCCCTCTACCCGGGAAACGCAGCTGCATCACCAGAAGGTGGCGCGCAAGCGGCCGCTGGTGCTGCTCGACCGTGATTTTGGCGAGAGCGACGTGTCGCTGGTGGTGAGTGATAACTATAACGGCAGCAAAAAGCTGGTGCAGGCGATGACCCAGGCGGTGGACGTCTCGCCGATTTTTTTTATCGCCGGGGATACCCAGCAGCCGTCGATCCAACGTCGTCTGCAGGGCTACCTGAGCGAGCTGCCCGCGGGGAAGGAGTGGATATTGTCCGCCAGCCATAACCGTCAGGAAGAGGGCAAGCAGCTGATGCTCGATTTTCTCCGTCAGCATCGCGAGCCGCCGAAGGCGTTTATCGCCTCCTCCCTGCCCATTCTGGAAGGGACGCTGAGCGCGCTGCGGGAAACCTACGGCTTTATTCCGTCGGATATTCCCATCGGCACCTTCGATGAACATCAGATGCTGGGATTTCTGCCGAACGCAGTATGGTCGATGCGCCAGGATGAGGACGCCTGGGCACAGCACGCGTTTCATCTGATGCAGCAGAAGCTGCAGGGGGAAAATGCTGATGTGAAGATCACCGTCCCGATGACCCTGATTCATCGCCCGCTGTCGGTAGAGAAGCAGCGGAGCCAGTAAATGACACGGCTTGTGTGAACACGTCAATCCCCGGCCGCGCTATGCTGGCCGGGGCTACAAATACCGCATCCTGCGCGCGCAGGTAGCCCGGATAAGGCGCGGGCGCCGCAATCCGGGAACCCTTAACGATCCCTCATCAAGTCAATCGCTGAACAAACCGCGCCGCCAGCCCGGCGTCCAACTCCGGCGGCAGGCCGCTGATCCCGACGCCGTCTACCGACAGCCCTTCTACTATCACCGGCTCGCCGCCCGGCATCGCCAGCAGCTGCGGGTCGTTAAATACCGCCAGCTGCAGGGCGCCGGCGCTGACCTCTTGCGCCAGCGTTGCCGTCGGACGGCGAAAGCGCAGGGCGCTCCAGGCCTTGCGCTGCGCCAGCTGGCGCGGTAGCGGCGGGCAGCGAGCGTGCGCGCCAAAGGCGATGAGCTCGCCCTCCGGCCCGACAACCGCCACCGCCAGCCCCCGGGTTCGCGCATCGCTTTCCGTCTCCTGTAAAAACCGCGCGACCTGCTGGCATACAACGCTATCGTTCAGACGGACCTGGGGACAGAACGCGTCATTGTCCGGCATCGGCGATATACCTCCGTAAGCGCAGATAGAGGTCATCCAGCTCGCCTTTCTGCGCCGCCGTCAGCGCCACAAACGGCTCCCGGGGGGGGCCGGTATCGACGGTCTCTTTCGCGGCAAGATATTTCGCCGACTGGAACACGCCGCGCGCGACCAGCTGCTCCACCACCTCGTTGATCTGCTGCTGCAGGCGCTGCGCCCGGGCGATGTCGCCCTGCTGAAAAGCGCTGCGCAGGGCGAGAAACAGCTCCGGCTGCAGGTTAACCGTGGTGCCAACCGTGGCCGTCGCGCCCGCCGCGAGGCTGGAAAGGAAGATCTCATCGAAACCGTTAAAAAAGACTTTCTCCGGGTAGCGGGCGATCATGCGTTCCAGCGAATAGAGGTTATGCGAAGTATGCTTCACCCCCAGGACCTGCTCTTCGCCGAGCAGCGCGTCGGCGCTCTGGGCATCCAGCTCGACGCCGGTAAACTGCGGAATATTATACAAAATCCCCGGAATCGAAATGGCGTCCAGCCCCCGACGGTAGTAGGCGATAATCTCCTCGCGGCTATATTTGTAGTAGTAGGGCGGCACCAGCGACACCGCGCTGGCGCCGTCCTGCTCGGCGTGCTTCGCCAGCTCGACGGCGTCCCGGGTGCGTGGCGTCCCGACGTGGGCGATCACCGGCACCTGACCGCCCGCCGACTGCACCAGCGTCGCCAGCACCTGCCTGCGCTCATCGAAACGCAGCAACGGTCCCTCCCCGGAGGAGCCGCAGCAGTAAAAGCCTTCAACCCCGCGCGCCAGCTGGGCGCGGGCGAGCGCGTCCAGCGCCGCGTAGTTCACCGACTCATCGGCGTGCATCGGCGTCACCACCGCGGAGATAATGCCGCGAAAACGTTGCCATTTATCGCTTACCATGCGGTCCAGCCTCCATCCACCACCACGTTGGAACCGGTCATATAGACCGAGGCGTCGGAGAGCAAAAACACCACCGCGCCGTTGTACTCGTGGGCTTTCGCCATCCGCCCGATGGGAATACGGTGGGTGTAGTTTTTCTGAAAGCGCGGGTCCTGATCGCTGCGCTCGACGCCGGAGAGGGTCAGGGTATTGACGCGAATGCCGTCGCGCCCCCAGTAGGTGGCGCAGTAGCGGGTAAAGTTATATAGCCCGGACTTTGCCGCCGAATAGGCCACCGGTTTGACGAACGGAATGCCGGTGTCCTCTTTTTTGTAGCTGTAGATATCCTGCACCGGAGAGACCACGCCGTAGATCGAACCGACGTTGATGATCGAGCCGCCTTTGCCGGCCTGCTTCATGCGTTTGCCGACCTGCTGGGTCATCAGGAAGGTGCCGACCAGGTTCACTTCCACCACCTCGCGGAACACCTCTTCCGGAAACTCTTCAAACGGCCCGGAGACTTCCGGCGGCGCGCTGGGCTGGGTGTCGACGCCCGCGTTGTTGACCAGGCCATCCGGCACGCCCCACTTCGCTTCAATGCTGTCCAGCACCCGGTTAATGCTGGCTTTATCGGTAATATTCACTTCCGCGCACAGCAGGCGGTCGGAGTCCTTAATCGCCCCCAGCACGCGGTCGACGCGCGCGGCATCGACGCGGGTGGCCAGCGCCGCCACTTTCGCGCCGCGTTCGTGTAACGTCTTCACGTACTGCGCCCCCAGCTGTCCAAGGCCGCCGGTCACAATGATGACCTTGTCTTTAACCGAGAATAACGTGTCTTCCATTGTCCTTTCCCCTCACTGCGTGGTTAGATTTTGTGGGTTGCGAGGTAATCACGATCGAGAATAATGCCGTGGCCCGGCCGTTCGCTCGGTACGTAGTAGCCGTCCACCTCTTCGCCCGCTTCGGCGATGATGCGCAGATCTTTCCAGCGCCCGCCGTCGGTCATCTCGGCGTATGAGATATTCGGCACCGTAGCCAGCAGGCTGGCGCTGAGCTCCATAACAAAATGCGGCGTCATCGGCAGGTTGTGCGCACGGGCGACGGCGGCGATATCCAGATAGCCGGTGATCCCGCCGACGCGGCCGAGATCTGCCTGGATGTAATCCGCGCTGCCGCTCTCGATGTACTGCGTAAACTGATTTAAGTTATAGACGTTTTCTCCCAGCGCGATGGGCGTGGCGCTGCGCTCGCGCAGCCGCAGGTGGCCGGCGATATCGTCGGAGGGCAGCGGCTCCTCAATCCACAGCAGGTTAAGCGGCTCGAACAGCTTGAATGCGCGCAGCGCCTGCGGGAAGTTCCAGCCCTGGTTGGCGTCCACCGCCAGCGGGAAGCCCGGCACCGCCTCCTGAATCTTACGCAGCCGCTCCACGTCCTCTTCCAACGTCGGTTTGCCCACTTTCACTTTCGCCGCCAGATAGCCGGTGCTTTTCCAGCGCTTGACCTGGTCGATCACTTCCTCAATGGACAGATGTAGGTTGATGCCGCTGCCGTACAGCGGAACGCGATCGCGCACGCGGCCAAGAATGTCGATAATCGGCGCGTTGAGGGTTTTACCTAACAGATCCCAGTAGGCAATATCCAGCGCCGCCAGGGCATGGGTGGTGACGCCCGCGCCGCCGACGTCGTGTACGTGTTTATACGAGCGATGCCACAGGCCGCGCGGGGAGAGCGGCTGGCCAATAACGTCAGGGATAATCTCGGCAATCAACGCAGAGATGGTTTTCCCGCACCAGCCGGAAGTGTGGCTAAAGCCGGTGCCGACGTGGCCGTTAGAACCGTAGACGTCAACTATCGCCACTTCGATATCGGTGACGTGGTGAATTTGATCTCCCCACGGGCCTTCCGGCAGCGGAACGCGGGCGGTCATCAGTTCGATATTTTCAATCACGGGCATTTTTGTGCTGTTCATCTGATTCCTTCCTTTATGGGTTCAGCGGGGGCCGCCCCTGCGGCCCGGGCGGTTAATGTTTGGAGGCCGGGGATTCATGCCCCTCCAGGGCGATTGCCGGGCTGGCATCATGTTCTCGATCGTTCTCGTCGCCCACCGCATGACCGAAGACTTCCGGCAGCAGGAAGATCGAGGCGAGGAAGGCGCAGAACGGCGCGATAGCGATAATCATTGAGGCGACCGGTACGCCGACCGCTTCAAACAGGGCCGGGAAGACCAGGGTGGTGACGAAGGCGGTGACTTTGACGATGGTGTAGCCGATGCCGGAGGCCACGCCGCGATAGCGCGGTTTTGCCACCAGCGAGATCACCGTCATGCCGCTTTCGGAATCCCAGTAATGGCCCCACAGCATCAGCGCCGCGCCGAAAATGATAAAACCAAAGCTGCTGCTGTAGACGCCCCACGCCGAAATTGAGATGCCGATGGTGACCAGCAGGAAGCCGTATTTGCTCAGTCCCTTATGCCCGAGCTTCGGCAACAGCAGCGGGCCGACAAACGCCGAGAGCGCGGCGATACAGTTCACCGCCAGCAGGGCGAGGTTATTCTGGATCTGCCCGGAAATCCCGATGGTGACGAGGATCAGCGGCAGGAAGAAGGAGAAGGCGTAGTTTTCAAACGACTGCACGGCGCAGGAGAACCAGCCGAACAGGGTGGTGCGGCGGGTAAAGGGACGACGGAACAGATCGTGCAGCGTCTCTTTGAGCGTCGGGTCGGCGATGGTGACGTTTTCGTTGGGCAGAATATCGTCCAGCAGACGGCCATCCTGTTCGCCGTAATAGTCACGGGAGGCTTGTTTCGCTTCGATAAAGCGGCCGCGTTCGACGAACCACGCCGGCGTCTCCGGCAGCTCCCGACGCATAAACAGCAGCAGGCAGGCTGGGATCGCCGGGACCGCCAGCACGATGCGCCAGATCATATCCGGGTGAACATCAAGCGCCACCAGCGTGGTGACCAGCAGAATGGCGGCGATAATCCCCAGCGCGAACATAAACTGCCAGCGGTTAGCCATCACTTCGCGCTTGCCCTTCGGCATCACCTCCATGATGTAGGTAAAGCCGTTAGCCACGTCCGCGCCCACCGGGATCCCGGCGAGGCAGCGAATAATCGCCAGCCAGTACATATTGGGCGCCAGGCCCTGAAGAACGGCGAAGATCGCGAACAGGATCATCGACCAGAGGAAAATTTTACGCCGTCCGAGCTTATCGGTCAGCCAGCCGCCGAGCAGCGCGCCGACCACCGCGCCAAGCTGGGTGCCGGCGGCGGTAAAACCAAGCAGCCAGCTGCTGGGCTCATAAATATCTTTCAGGGCGAATAAAATAAACGCCATGGAATAAATATCCCATGACTCAATTAATAATGCGGTGATCATTAGCCATCCCGCTTTGGTGCAGCCGGGGGCCTCCTGCTGATCGAGCCGTTTCTTTGCCTTCTGGATAATAAATTCAATATGTTGCTGCTGATACATATAATCCTCTCTTATCCGGGCAGGCGGAGGGCCCGCCCGGACAGATGCGCGTTAATCCGCTCTTTATGGGCGATAAAGAGACGAATGAAGCGGATGTTTGCCAGGATCGCTAACAACGTAAAAATTACATAAGCGAATCAGTTGTTATTTCATTAATAAATGCGCATCGCCTGCGATAAAGACTTTCATATTTTGCGTCAGCGCCTGGGCAATAAAGGCGTTCAGCACTTCGGATAATACCTCCTCTTCTACATAAGCCAGACTGAGATGGTTGCTCTGGTGGCCCGCCATTAAATCGTCGCGCGAAACCCCGTCGAGAACGGCGTTGAGTAATGGCCACTCGTAGTTGGTTGCCCGGCGGCGGCGTTCGAATTCGTCATGCGGCAGTTCGACGGCGGTGCCGGTGCCGATATGCAGGATCACCTGGGTACCTTCGTAATGCGCTCGCGCCCAGATAAAGCGTCCGGCTTTGCCCTGACCGGCAATGGTCGAGCCGCCGTAGGGGAAGAACATCGCCGGCTGGCGATAGCCGGTGGCCCCGGCGATCCCGCCCTTCAGATGGGCGAACGGCACCGCGCCGGAGATCTCCAGATCCCAGTAGAACGTGCCGTTGTATTCGCTACCCCAGCGGATATCGTGAAGGGTGGTTTCGCTCGCCATGCCCAGTGCGCCGAGCAGCTTCGCCAGCATCACCTGTGGGATGGCGCTGCCCATATCCACCTCGTTGATGCAGGGGATCGGCGCGTCCGGGCAGACGATCTCGCCGTTCTCATCCGGGATCGGGAAACGTTCCGCGTTGCCGATGGCGCCTTCGGCAAAATCCGAGGCGGCGCAGCTGTCTTTGAGCCCCTGCTGATACTGCACGCCCACCGCCGTCAGGCCGAAGCGCTTCACGAAGCGCGCCATGGCGATCATCATCGCGCACTGTTCCAGCACCTGCTCCCGGGTCAGTTCCTTCGTCCCGTCGGCGCCGAACCGGAAGCGCATGCCGCGGGTCTCATACCAGTCGAGACAGGCTTCGCGCAGGTCGGTCGGCACTTTGTTCATTTCAACCAGCAGCGCCGATTGCGACAGCGACTCCACCGGAATCCCTACGTCGATCATCGCTTTTTGCGGGAACACGCCGTTGATCATCCCCATACAGAAGGTATCGAACAGGCCGACAATGGCCTTGTGTTTGAGGATCGACTGCCCAACCTTCACGCCAATCTGTCCGGCTTCGCTGGCCAGCAGCGGCGCGCTGGGCGCAACCGGATGCAGATAGCCGAGCTTATGGCTGAGATGGCCATCGCGCAGCCAGGTGTCCAGGCCGCGAATAAACGCCTCGTCGGCGAAGGTTTCCGACCACAGCCGCGAGTAGTTGCGCTCCAGGCTGGTGAGGCAGCCTGCCATACAGAGCATGCCGACGAGGCCCGGCCAGGTGCCGTCAAAATTGGCGAGCAGCAAAATAGGGCCGCGATGATGTACCAGCGAAGGCGCAAGGTGATGGGAGTATTGCCAGGCGGTAAGCAGGACAATAATCGGCGCATCCGGATCGATCCCGGCAAACAGCTCGCTACCCTCTTTCTGGCTGCTGATAAACCCGTGGCCGCGGCGTTCGTTGACCGGATGGGCGCGGCGCAGGCGGTAGCCTAATGTTTCCAGCGCCGTTTCCAGACGCTGTTCAAACAGCTTCTGCGTGGGCCAGCAGGTGACGTTAGCCGGTTCGCGGAGATCCGCATTGGTGACCATCAAGACTTCGCCTGGCTGCGGGGTAATAAGCCCGGCTTCGGCGGGTAACGTTAAATTCAACATGTGAATTTCTCCTGTAGGGGGTAGGTCGCTTAGTTATCGTTGATCGTTCTGCGCAGGGATTAGCGCCGCATCAGCCGCTTCAGGCAGACTGATTTCTATGGCTAACTCGAATTAGCAAATTAGGATAAAAAAAAGACAGGGACAAACCCTTTGCCGGGGATTTGTGATGGCTATCAATGTGAAATTTTTAACTAATTAATTTTAAAAACATTATTTTAAAAGGTGGGGTGAAGTGACGAGGAAAGTTTGCTGAGGCGGTTTAAAGGCGGGCAGAAAGGCGGGCGGGAAGCGCAGCGAGGACGGTAAATTCAGGTTTGATATTTAATGAATTGAAATTATTGAATTATTTATTTTTCCGTTTGAGCATTTTGTCTGGGGTGATTGACAGGAGTGTTAAAATTTAACCGATCCTGGTCACACTCTTTTAGCATTTACGTTGTGAATTTCTGTATCTTGTTATAATTAGCTAATTCGAGTTAGCTTGTTGGTGATTTTCCCTCGCCAACGATGTTAGCCAGGCGCTGCCCGACTAAACAATAATGATTCAGGACAGAGGATTTAATGATGACCCTGCTTACCTCGCCCGCCATTGCCCCTGCAAAAAATGAACAAACATCGCAACAAACCCATGAAAGAAGAAAGCTGCTCACCGTGCTGGGCTCCGGTCTTTCTGGCACAACGATTGAGTTCTATGACTTTTTTATCTACGGCACCGCCGCCGCGCTGGTGTTTCCGTCGCTGTTTTTTCCTAACCTCTCGCCGCTGATGGCGCTGCTGGTATCCTTCCTGACGCTGTCGATTACCTTCGTTAGCCGGCCCATCGGTGCCATCGTATTTGGCCACTATGGCGATAAGATCGGCCGCAAGAAATCGCTGGTTCTGTCGCTGATGATTATGGGTATTTCGACGTTTTTCATAGGATTAATCCCCAGCTACGACACCATAGGCAACGCAGCGCCGTTGATACTTATCTTTTTGCGCCTCTGCCAGGGCTTTGCCATCGGCGGCGAATGGGGCGGGGCGACGACGCTGATCACCGAGTATGCGCCGCGCCATCGCCGGGGCTTTTTTGGCACCTTTGTTCAGTTGGGCAACGTGCTTGGCCTGTTTATCGCCACCGGCGTTTTTGCGCTGGTGGTGATGCTGCCGGAGGATGACCTGATGTCCTGGGGCTGGCGCGTGCCTTTCCTGTTAAGCATCGCGCTGCTGTTCGTCGGGATGTTTATCCGCTCAAGGATCGAAGAGACGCCGGTGTTTCAGGAGAATCAGAAGCAGCAGCAGAACGCGCCGAAAACGGCCGAGCAGAAGTTTCCTGTTCTCACCGTGCTCAAACATCACCGTAAAGCGGTATTCCTGGCGATGGGTATGCGCATGGGGGAGATTGTTCTGGGCTGGCTGACGGTGGCGTTCTTTATGTCCTATGTGACAAGGGAACTCAACTTTACTCGCGAAACGGCGCTGAACGGGCTGCTGCTGGCCAGTTTTGTCGGCATTTTTACCTTTCCGTTCTTCGGCTGGCTTTCCGATAAAATTGGCCGCCGACCGGTCTATCTGGCCGGCGCCGCGATCACGTTGATCTTTGCCTTCCCGCTGTTCTGGATGATCGACTCCGGCTCGGTGAAGATGTTTATGTTCGCCACCACCTTCTGCTATTCCGTGGGGCTGGGCATGATGTTCAGCGTCCAGCCCGCCTTCTTTTCGGAGCTTTTTGACACCAGCGTGCGCTACACCGGCGTGTCGCTCGGCTTCCAGCTGGCGAATATCGTCGGCGGCTTAACGCCGATGATCGGTACCTTACTGCTGGTGTGGTCCGGTGGCGCATCATGGCCCATCTCGCTGTTTCTCGCCTGCATGGCGCTGATTACCATCCTGTGCGTCTGCGTGACGCGGGAAAGCTATAACGATGAGCTTAATGAGGTGAAGAAGTAGCCGGGGAGGGTTGCCCCGCCATGACCGGCGGGGCGGGCGTATCAGAACAGATTAAATTTATATTCGATAATCACTTCCGAAGAGAGCGAGTTGGCCCGGCTGTAATGGCCGTCGGTAAGCACCGGCGTTTTGCCATTCATCTTATAGGACCAGCCCGGCCCGAACATCGCCCAGACGGTGAGATTTTTCAGTCTCGGGTGCGTCGGCACCCAGCGGCTGAAGGCGTTAATTTCCCCGGTACGGACGTGGTTGCCGCGGTAGTTAAACTGGGCGATGTTGCCGGCGAGACCGATAGCCAGCTCCGGCGTCAGGTTATAGTCCGACATATTAGAGAGAACCAGTTCACCGTCGCGCATATAGTCGTTGCCGGCGTAAGCCATTGAGATAAAGGTCCCGCGCGAGTTTTTACTCATATGGCGCGGGTAGAAGCCCACTTCATTGGCCTTATTCGCATCGGTATAACCCAGACCCCACTTGGTGCTCCAGTTGTCCGCCTGCCACTTCACATCCATGGCGATGTGCCAGGCATCATCGTCAAAGTCACGCTTATTTGCCGGCATCGCTTTATACTCGTCCAGCGCGTGAGTGGCGTAGACCTGAGTACCGATGTTCAGCGCTTTTATCGGCTTAATATTGGTAAACAGAATATGGCGGCGCAGATAGTTGTCGCTTTCACCATAGCCGTACTGCATGTTCAGGTGCTCGCTTTGCCACAGAATATCGCCGCTGGCGATATGGTTAATGTACTGTCCGCTGTTGGTCTGGAAGCGTTTCTTATCCGGCGAGTTACGATCCATCGCGCTTTCGATGTACGCGCCGCGCAGCGTGAAGGGACCGTAGTTCACCGCGCCGGTCCAGCCCAGGTAGGTGGTTGGAGAGAGGCGGGTCGAGTTGGAGATGACGCCAAAGTTTTTCATCGTCTGCCAGCCCCAGCGGGCGTTCAGATGAGTGTCCGCCAGGCGATACTGCAGCTTGATATTGCGTTGACCAAATTTGGAAAAGCCTTCAGCGTTGCTTTTGTTATTTCCGCTGCCGTTGTTATAGAGTACGCCGCGGGAGTTAAAGTAATCGCTGGCGCCGAGCTTTACCGCCCCGTAGTATGTGGCATCAAAGCCAATAATATCGGCAAAATAGCCGGACTGATAATCGACGGCGACGCCCTGACCCCAGGCATTATGGACTTTCTTCGGCTCGGTCTCTTCTTCCTTAAGATATTTCCAGTAGTTTTTAAAGGATAAATTCAGATGAGACTGGCTGAATAACGGATCGTCGAGCACGGTATCGATATAATCGCGCTCCTTCAGGCTGTTAGTGGTCGAAGCTGACCAGGCGCTGGCGGGAATAGCCAGCAGCATAATGGCGACTGTTGTAGTATTGATTTTCATAATAAACCCCAGAGTAGGGACGCAGCGATCCAGGCGAGGTGTTTTCGCCTGAAGTCTGCCGTAATAAATAATTAAGCGTGGGTATTATTTTTTATCGAGAGCCTGTTTTCCGGCTTCGACATATTTCATAGTGCCGATTTCAGGAACGGTATATTTGCCGTCTTTATAAACAATTTTAACCACCGCGGCATTGGCAAGCGGTTTGTTTTTCGCGTTATCGTCCGTTAAGTCGGAAATCATGATCTGCATTGCGGTACCGGATGAAATCGCCAGCACGTTTTTATCGCCCCGGGCCTGCGCGTTTTCAATGATGGTATGCAGCGCTGCCTGGGTGCGGGTTTTTACCTGCTGATAGTTTTCCGCCATGCCTTTGGGATCGGCTGCAGCCAGCGCATTCTGGTTGGTATCAACGGCCAGGGTGCCCGCTTTCATTTGGCTGAACAGCGCAGCGCCATCTTTAAGCCCCAGCTGTTTGGCGCCGGCGTCGGCCATATCTTTGTTATAGCCGCCTTCAAAACCGCCGAAGAAGGCTTCCCGCAGGCCGCTTAGCTCAGTAAGTTTGTAATCACTTACTCCGGCTTGCTTAAGTATCACCTGCATGGTTTCACGCTGACGTCCGGCATCGCTGGAATAGAAGCTATCAAATGGAATGCCTTTTAGTCCCTCGCCGAGATAACGTGCGACGCGAATGCCGTCTTCAGTAAGCGGGGAGTCAGCCCAACCCTGTACGCGGTCAAACGTATTCAGCAGCGTTTTGCCGTGACGAGCGAAATAGATATTCACGCCATCGTCGTTTTTAACTTCCGCTGCCGAGCAGGTTGCCGCACCTGCCGCTATCATTAATGCTATAAGCCACTTCTTCATATAACGCTCCACCTGAATGGTCTTTTTATAAGCAAAAAAAAACCTACGTCAGATATTCGACGCGAAGCATAAATAAAGCTATGTTCGCTCGAACTCTATGACGTAGGTTTCGCCTGTTCTTGACAGTAACAATCCAACAGTGGCGACGTTAGCACTAATTATGCAAAAAGACACCCTCTATTTATTGTTATTGTCAATAAATGTGATCGTCTTCATGAAGGTAATTTTGCTGGTTGAGATGTATCTTAAGTTTAATTTTCAGAATAATTGGCAGTTTTTGACTTAAATAATTATTGGGGATTGATCTCTGTCACAAAATAATGATGTCCGCTCTGGACTCTGCCGCGCACTGGCGTTATTTTCGCTTCACTCTGGGATTGTTACTGACCACAGGCAAAACCTAAGACTCCTGTCCGCCAATTTGGCGTGCGGCAGGAGTCTTAGGTTTTTTTTTGCGCCTGATAAATACCTCTGCTACCTAACAAGGAGTGATGATGAGAACGAAAATTCTGACTGCCGCCATTCTGGCGTTATCTGCCGCTGGCGTACAGGCTGCTGAAAAACCGCTGAAAATACTGTTGGTTAACGACGATGGCTGCCAGTCTGTGGGAACCACATCGCTGCAGGAAAAACTGGCGGCCAAAGGATATGACGTCTGGATGGTGGCGCCGGCAACGAATCAGAGCGGGATCGGGTCGGCAATCACCTTTAAGACGGGTAAGGTCTTTGATGTCAAAAAAGCCGCTGACAAACGCTACTGCTTCCCGGGAACGCCGGCCGACGCGCTGGATTTCGGCCTGTGGGGCGTGCTGAAAGACGCGCCGCCGGATCTGGTGATCTCGGGCGTTAACGACGGCCCCAATACCGGTATGGCGCAGGTTAACTCCGGTACCGTTAGCGCTGCAGCCCGCGCCATTCGCTATGGCTTCCCGGCGATTGCCGCCAGTATTGGCTACCGATTCACGGAAGAAGAGATGAAGAACAAATGGCCGAGCACGCATAAGTACTGGCCTGACTCGGTGGATTACGTTGTCTCGCTGGTTGATAAACTTAACGCCGCGCATAAACCGGGAAGCCCGATTTTGCCGCAAGGGTCCGGTTTGAGCATTAACTATCCGCCGCTGCCGTCGGCTGAAATTAAGGGCGTTCATTATATTGAGAATGAACAGTTCCCCGCGCCGCAGATTGGTTATGAACTGCTGGCGGACGGCACTGCAAAACAGACGATGAATCCGGAAGCGATAAAACCGGCGGAAGGGGATAATGACTCGGGCTGGCTCAACAAAGGATATATTACTTACACCCTGTTTGATGGTTCATGGAACGCGCCGCAGTTCCAGGCGCAGTATGAGACGCTGCTCGGAAAATAACGTCGTAGTGATATAAAAGAAGAAGGCGCTATTCGCGCCTTCTTTATATGAACAGATGATGAAGCGCTATTCGTCGAAGAACCAATAGCCCTGGTTAATCAAACGGGTCAGCTCGGCGATAAAGGCCGGATTGCGCAGTGCGGCCTCACCTAACTCATCTTTACCCAGCAGGGTATAGCGGCAAAGCGCGTCCAGTGCCGCAGGTTCGGTTGGCTCAAGCTGTTCACTATTCACAAAGAAGCTATCGCCGATGTGCAGTACCCGCAGGCCGCTCAGGCGAGTCAGCATTTCGCCTCCCTCCAGTGCGTCGACAATCTCTTCTTCTGCATAAGGCGGTTCAGCTGGCGCAATATCCAGCTCGTGGCGCGGCGTGGTAGCAAAACGTCCAAACCACTGGCGGAAATCTTCCGGCTGGCTAATCATCTCGATCATCATGCCGCGCAGACGTTCCAGTTCATACTCTTCAACCCGGCCCGGATGTTCACGGCAGGTTAAATCCGGATCGCTGTAGTGCTCGCCGCCGAGATCGTGTTCCAGCGCGTAATCGGCAAAGCTGCTGATCAAATCGCGGCCGTTTGGCCCGCGGAAGCCAACGGAGTAGTTCAGCGCCGTTTCGTGAGTGATTCCGTCGTGCGGGAATCCCGGCGGAATGTACAGAATATCGCCGGGCTCCAGATCCTCATCAATAATCGGCGGGAACGGGTCGACGTGCAGCAGCGCGGGATGCGGGCAGAACTGACGCATCGGCAGCTTATCGCCCACGCGCCAGCGGCGGCTACCCATGCCCTGAATAATAAAGACATCGTACTGGTCGATGTGCGGGCCCACGCCGCCGCCCGGTACGGAAAAGGAGATCATCAGGTCGTCTAAACGCCAGTCCGGCAGTACGCGGAAAGGGCGCACCAGCTCAGCGGCGGGCATGTGCCAGTGGTTTACCGCCTGAGCCAATAGCGACCAGCCGGTTTCGCCCAGGCCATCAAAATGTTCAAACGGCCCGTTGCTGGCCTGCCATTGACCATTCTTAAGGCTCACCAGTCGACTATCGACTTCCGGTTCCATGGCCAGCCCGGCCAGTTCATCCGGGGTAATCGGATCGACGAAATTCGCGAAAGCCTTCTTTAATACCACCGGCTGCTTTTGCCAGTACTTTTCTAAAAACTCGGGCCAGTTAATGTTGAGTTGATAAGCCATAGGTTTATACCAATAAGAAGAAACGGGCCTGATTATAGAAATATGCACCCTCAAGCCGCTTTGTCATGGGTCAAGGCTGATGCTTAATTCATCATCTGAACTAACGGCACCATAAAAGAGGGAAAACCTGAAGTGGGTAACGCCGTTTTTTGCAAAATCTCATTTTTGGCTAAAATGCGCTGCAGGCCTTGTAGTTCCTGGGTTCTTACGGTTTTTCGTAGCAAAGGTTAATCGTGAAAAGTTTAAATTATGAGCGCTTGATAAGTTTTTTGTATTTTTAGGGTTGCTATATCCCGGCAGCTCCCTATAATGCGCTCCCACTGACACGGCAGATGTGAATCACTTCACACAAACAGCCGGTTGGTTGAAGAGAAAAAATCCTGAAAAACAGGGTTGACTCTGAAAGAGGAAAGCGTATTATACGCCACCTCGCAACGGTGAGCGAAAGCCGCGTTGCACTGCTCTTTAACAATTTATCAGACAATCTGTGTGGGCACTCAAAGTGACATG
>OAWN01000178.1_pt1 | contig 31748 bp, 29 predicted proteins | sample 1476801 | NCBI WGS metagenome assembly OAWN01 (sample SAMEA2580214, study PRJEB22360) | human gut metagenome | biome: human gut; feature: human-associated habitat; material: faeces | place: Denmark | collected 2008/2010 | reverse complement strand
TTTCAATCCCCTGCTCTACCGACTGAGCTATCCGGGCAACGGGGCGCATTAAACCGTAATCCGTACGCTCCGTCAATCAAATTTCTCGATTTATCTACCGGTTGCTTAACTTTGCGGCAATTCTGCGTCTGAGCGCGCTATTCTGCGGGAAATTACATCATGCCGTTATCGCCTTCGCGGTTCTTCCAGCCGCTGGTCACTGAGATCGCGTGGCGAAGTCCGGAGATCGCGTAGTCGCCGACGACGTCTTCGTCATCGCGCGGCGAGCTGATGGTAATTTCCGCGTCGACGCCGTGACGGTATGCGCCGTGGTGGCTAAAGATGGTGCCGATAAAACATTTATCATTCAGCCAGACCGGAATATAGGCGACGGTTTCATAAATATAGTTAGACGCCACGCCGCTATAGTAACTTTCCGCATCGTCGGCCGACGTGCCCGGAGGAATAGGGCAGATTGGGGCTTCGCCGTCGCTCTGCGGCTTATCCTTAAGCAGGCTGCTCTGCATCACCTCCAGCGACTTCAGCAGATCCGTTTTTTCCCCGTCGCTTAACGCGGGCGTCAGCGGCTGGCCTTTTTCCGGCGAGCGGATGTCATTGAGAGTGTAGCGATAGCGGATCGTCACCGCGGGCGCGCTACTGCCCGAGGGGGCAAACGGACGCAATAAATAGAGATTATCTTCGCCAAACTGACCGTTGTACCAGAGGGCATAAACCTGGCCATTAATGCGTACCCACTGGCTCCACTGGTTGGCGCCGCGGCCGTTAAGGGAAAAAAGCGCGCCGGGAACCCCTGCGTCAAAATCATCGCCGTTGCCGCTATCGTCGCTGTTGACCGTTTCGAAAGCGTCGTCGTTGCGTTTTAAGACTCCGGTATAGCTAAAGAGTCCGGTGCCGCCGACGTAGCTATCGATAATTAAATCGCGTCTGCCGTCACCGTCGAGATCCACCAGGGTGAAGCTGACTTTGCCGTTTTCGGAGTCGGCGCTGATATCAGACTGGAGAAACGCCTGCCACTCATCATCGCTGATATCGGCGGAAGGTTTGCTCGTCGAGACCAGAGAGTCGTCCGCGTAGGTCAGCGTAAAATGGCTGACCTTGCCGCCGAGGGGAAACTGTTCGGCGATCTTATTCAGATCCAGTTCAGGGTTGACCTTCTGCTCTTTTAACACGGCGTTATACAGCGCTTTCAGCGCATTATTATCGGCTTCTTTTTGCTGCCTGGGGATAACCTGACTGACGAAAGTGGGCAGCATCCATGCGCCGCCGGGGGCGATTTCCCGGCAGTCGCCGGTGGTGTATTTCAGGCTCTGAACAAAGGTCCGGCCGTCCCACACGCGCTCTTCTCCGCTGATGCAGTCGGCAATACCGCGGCCCTTGTTGAAAAAGGTAAGCACGCCATCGCCATAGCTGGAGGCGTCGGTAGCGATCAGCTGAGGCTGAGTCATAAATGCTTTGTCGACCACCCATATGGCGTAGCCGTCGTTGTAGGCCGCGCGCCAGCAAAGGGCCTGAATCAAGGTGTGGTTTTTATCCAGCGGGGTGGCGGTGAGCTGACGCTCGGAGGCCGGGATGTCGGCGTTTTGCCAGTCGTCGCAATGGCTGTTAAGCACGGGGGTTAGCTGCGGAAGAAGCTTCTGCCGCTGTTTTGCCGTCAGCGTCGCGGCAGCGGCATTGTTAATGACCGGCGCGGCGATGATTTCCGGCGCGGGCGCCGCCGGCAAAACGTTGTCATCGCCGGCATCTCCTTGACGCATCAGCGCATCGGCGGTGCCCAGGCGCTGCTGGAACTCATCCATTTTCAGAAATGCGGCGCTGCTGCCTGCGCTGGACAGCACCTTGCGCTCGCCGTTAATCGCCAGCTCAATTTTGCCGTTATGCTCCAGGGCCTGAATCAGGGCCGACGTCTGGCTATCATCAAAGCGAAAATGGCTCTCGTCGACGGCTTCGAGGGCGCCGTTGTCGCGATCGTCGATGAACAGAGTGACCGTGGCGTCGGGCGGAATATCGCGTTCGGTTTGCGCGAAGGTCGCAACGGCGACGACGTGCTGCGCCGCGCCCGCATTGCGGGTCAGCAGAACGCTGACTTCGCCCATGGTGACGCCATAGCCTGCGGCCCGGCAGGTGCCGGTGTTGTCGCAGGCGAGCTCCCAGTCTTTATGCGCGAAAGAGAAACCTTGCGGAGAGGCTGCCAGAAGCGGTGTCGAACACAGCCCCATAATGGCAGCCCAAAGAAGAGAGCGCATATCAAACCCTGTCAGCATATCGATGAGTGGGGAATTATATGCGCGATGAATCGGTTAAGATATCGGAATCAGGTCAGCGCACCGCCCATCCGGCACTGGGCAAAACGCAAAATATCTTCTGCCAGGCGACGTGCGGTATCGACGTCAGTCTGGCTACGTTTGATCAGCAGGCGGCTCAGGCAACCTTCGATGATCAGCTCCATCTGCTTCGCGACCATCGCCGGATCGTCAACCTCCAGCTGGCTAAGCAGTTCGTGGGTATAGGCCAGAGAAGCCTGCTTCTGCTGCTCGGCCAACTGATGGATCGGGTGCTGAGCGTCCGGGTAAAAAGTACAGGCGGCGATAAACAGGCAGCCGGGATAACGATGGTTGCTAACGCAGGTGGTCAGCGCGGCGTAGCGGGCCAGCAGTTTCTGCTCTGCGCTTAGCGACTCGTCGAGTAAAAGCTGACGGCGCCAGGCATCGACCTGATGGCTAAGATGGCGAAGCGCGTCATACAGCAGCGCCTCGCGATCGGGCCAGAAACGTTTGAGGTCATTGAGCGGGTAAGCCACGCGCTCGGCGACCATTTCCAGCGTGGTGTTAGCGATACCCTCGATTTCGAGGATTTGGATGGCTTCACCCAGGACTTCTTCACGTTGCACGGTCTTCTCCTCCATTTTCCCTCCTAAAGTGTCGCTCACGGTTATCGATCGCGCAAATGGGCGCTGAATGCCGCGGCATCCATAAACCCGGTGACACGCTGCGCGGGCTGCTCCTCGCCCTGTTCGTTGAAGAACAGAATCGTGGGGAGGCCAAGCACCCTGAGGTGCTTCAGCAGCGCCGCGTCTTGTGCGCTATTTTTCGTGACATCCACTTGTAGCAGAACGGTCTCTTTCAGGGTCTGTTGAACCTCAGGTGAGGTAAAGGTGTATTTCTCGAACTCTTTGCAGGCCACGCACCAGTCGGCGTAAAGATCGAGCATCACCGGTTTGCCTTTCGCCTGCGCCAGCGCCTGATTGAGCTCATCGACGCTATGGATACGGGTAAACTGGAGATGGGATTGCCGTTGCACGACCGGTGCATCGAAAGCCCAGTCCTGCAGCGGACGGGCGCTGACCAGCGCGGCGCCGAGCATGGCGATTTGTACGAGACGCAGCCAGGAGCGCGTGCCGCCCAGCGAGGTGATAAACGCCCAGCTAAAAAAGGCGACGCCAAGCAGCGACCAAAGCCGCAGGCCCCACAGGTCTCCCAGGATGCGTTCAAGTAAAAATACCGGCAGCGCGAGGATCACGAAGCCAAAAGCGGTTTTCACGTGAGCCATCCACGGGCCGCTTTTCGGCAGCAGGCGGTTGCCAAATACGGTCACCAGGATCAGCGGCAGCCCCATTCCGAGCGCGTAGAGATACAGGGTCCCCCCGCCCAGCCACAGATTACCGCTCTGGGCGATATACAGCAGAATGGCGCTCAGCGGCGCGGTGGTACAGGGCGAGCAGATTAATCCGGCAATTGCCCCCATGGCGAATACGCCGCCGGGTGAACCGCCCTGGCGTTTATTGCTCATCAGCGTCAGACGCGTTTGCAGCGACGAAGGCAGCTGGAGCGTAAACAGACCAAACATCGACAGTGCCAGCAGGATAAACACGACCGACAGGCCGATCAGCACATAAGGGTGCTGCAGCGCTGCCTGGAACTGCAGGCCCGCAGCGGCGACGACCAGACCCAGCGCGGTGTAGGTTAACGCCATTCCCTGAACGTAGATAAAGGCCAGCAGCAGCGCGCGGGCGGTGGAGAGGCGTTTTTGACCGCCCAGCACGATGCCGGAAATCAGCGGATACATCGGCAGAACGCAGGGGGTAAACGCGATGCCGATACCAATTAATAGCGCCCAAAGCGCGCTAAAGGGGAGATCGGCGCTGTGGTTGTCCGCGACGGGAGAAGGAAGGTCGGACGGCGACTCGACCGGCAGCGCCGGGCGCGTTTCCAGCGGCAGCGGCGGGTTCAGCCTGGGTTGCCCGGCGTGCGCATCGTTGCTGGAGCGCGCCAGCGCTTTGCCAAGCGGCACGATTTTGGTTTCTGGCGGATAGCAAAAACCCGCATCCGCGCAGCCCTGCCAGGTGACGGTAAGGGTTGCGCCAGCGGCGGCGTGCGTCAGAGTGACCGGGACGGTCAGGCGCTGGCGGTAAATTTCACTTTTACCGTAAAACTCGTCCTCATGCCATTCGCCTGACGGCAGCGAGGGTTCGATAAACGTCGCATCGGCGGAGGTCAGCTTGATCTGTTTGCGGTAAAGATAGTAACCCTCCTTGATTTGCCAGGTCAGATTGAGATCGTGTTGATTCTGCTGAAAATCGAAGGCAAAAGCCTGGTCAGCAGGAACAAAGTTCGAACGACCGGGGGCGTCGAACAGGCCGGCAATGGCCGATGTGCTGCAAAGCAGCAGGATCAGCGTAATGATGCGTTGAGCCATGAGAGGTAATCATTGTCTCCGTGAATAACGGGCAGAACCAAAAGTTCAGGGGTTTGATACGGGTGATGGGACTTCAGACAGTCCAGCAGCGCCTGCTGATGGGCAAGGTCGGTTTTCAGCAGCATTTGCACTTCATACTCCTGCTCCAGTTTTCCTTCCCAGTAATAGAGCGACGTCGCTCCCGGCAGGAGCGTGGCGCAGGCGGCGAGTTTTTCCGCCAATGCTTTGGCCGCCAGGTCCTGGGCGGTCGCTTCATCCGGCGCGGTACAGAGTACAACAACAGCATCAGGCGTAGTCATCGTGAACCTCGTATCAGCGAAAAGAGGCACTATAGCACGCAAGATAGGGAGGATTAACGAAACGGGCCAGGATCTGGCCCGAATTTGAAGAGATTTACAGCATGATGCCGCCAAAAATAAACCCGAGGATCACGCATAGCGTAATGGCGATGACGCCGGGGATCAGGAAGGCGTGGTTGAAGACGTATTTACCGATGCGGGTGGAGCCGGTGTCATCCATTTCGACCGCCGCCAGCAGGGTTGGGTAGGTTGGCAGAACGAACAGCGCAGAGACGGCGGCAAATGAGGCGATGGCGGTGAGAGGGCTTACGCCCAGCATCAGCGCGGCGGGCATCAGCGCCTTGGTGGTGGCTGCCTGGGAATAGAGCAGGGTTGCGGCGAAGAATAGCACGACCGCCAGCAGCCACGGATAGTTGTGCAGCAGGTCGCCTGCTACCGTCTGGATATCGCTGATGTGGGCTTTAACGAAAGTATCCCCCAGCCATGCGACGCCGAGAACGCAAACGCAGGCGCTCATGCCGGATTTAAACGTGCTGGCGTTGAGTACTTCACCGGTGTCGATTTTGCAGGTGATGCTGATCAATGTCGCGATAGTCAGCATAAATACCACGATCGCTTCGTTGCGCGGCAAAACCGGATCTTTAATCAGGCCGACGGTATCGCTAATGGCGGTGGCGTAAAACATTACCGCGACGATACCAATCAGGAACAGCAGCACAGAGCGTCTGGCGTGCGGCTTAAGCTCGAAAACCTGGCTGCCGCGCAGCTTGACTTCCCCTTTCGCCAGCCGCTCCTGATAAATCGGATCGTCTTTCAGCTCACAGCCGAGGAAGTTACAGACGATGGCGGTGAGCATCACGGCAATCAGGGTAACCGGAATACAGATTGCCAGCAGAGTCAGGTAGCTGACGCCCAGCGGTTCAAGGATGCCGGCAAAAAAGACCACCGCAGCGGAAATCGGCGAGGCGGTGATCGCAATCTGTGAGGCGACCACGGCGATGGAAAGAGGGCGCGAGGGGCGAATACCCTGCTCTTTCGCTACTTCGGTGATCACCGGAAGCGTAGAGAAAGCAGTGTGTCCGGTTCCGGCCAGTATGGTCATAAACCAGGTGACCAGCGGGGCGAGAAAGGTGATGTATTTGGGGTGACGTCGCAGCATACGTTCGGCGAGACTGACCAGGTAGTCCATCCCTCCGGCGACCTGCATGGCGGCGATAGCGGCGATAACCGCCATAATGATTTCGATGACGTCGAAGGGGATCGCGCCGGGTTTAATTTGAAAAAAGAGGGTCAGGACGAGGACGCCCAGGCCACCGGCGAAACCGATGCCGATACCCCCGAGTCTGGCTCCCAGATAAATAGCCAGCAGGACAATAACGAGTTCTGCACCAAACATATATGCCTTCCTTGTTTTATTAACAAGTTGATATTGGATTGTTGTAATTTAGTAGATCAATAAGAACAAAAAAGGCATGTCATCGCTGACATGCCCGTGATTAGTTTAACCTGAAACTTTACTGTTCGCTTTCATCAGTATACCGCTTCGCTTTATAGGCCGGATGCATCAGGTTTTGCGCGGAGAAGATATCGTCCAGCTCCGCTGCGGTCAGCAGCCCGCGCTCAAGCACCACGTCTCTGACGCTCTTGCCCGTTTCGGCGCAAATCTTGCCGACGATATCGCCATTGTGGTGGCCGATATACGGGTTGAGGTAGGTGACGATGCCAATGGAGTTGTAGACGTAGCTTTCGCATACCGCTTTGTTGGCGGTGATGCCGCTCACGCATTTTTCCAGCAGGTTGTAGCAGGCGTTAGTCAGAATATGGATAGATTCAAACATCGCCTGGCCAATCACCGGCTCCATCACGTTCAGCTGCAGCTGCCCCGCTTCGGAAGCCATGGTGACGGTTGTATCGTTACCAATCACTTTGAAGCACACCTGATTGACGACCTCAGGGACCACCGGGTTTACCTTGGCTGGCATGATAGAGGAGCCCGCCTGCAGTTCGGGCAGGTTAATTTCGTTCAGGCCGGCGCGCGGGCCGGAAGAGAGCAGGCGCAGGTCGTTACAGATTTTGGACAGTTTAACCGCCAGCCGCTTCAGGGAACTGTGGACCATCACGTAGGCGCCGCAGTCGGAGGTGGCTTCGATCAGGTCTTCGGCTGGCACAACCGGCAGGTTGCTGACTTCCGCCAGTTTTTGAACTGCCAGCTGCTGATAACCATCCGGGGTATTCAGGCGGGTGCCGATAGCGGTCGCGCCGAGGTTTACCTCCAGCAGCAGCTCAGCGGTGCGCAGAATGCATTTAGTCTCTTCGTTAAGCAGAACGTTAAACGCGTGAAACTCCTGCCCCAGGGTCATCGGCACCGCGTCCTGCAGCTGGGTACGACCCATTTTCAGAATGTCCTGGAACTCAACGGCCTTTTGCTGGAAACCTTCGCCAAGCTGGTTGATTGCATCGATCAGTTTGAGAATGGAGGCGTAGACCGCGATGCGGAAACCGGTCGGGTAAGCATCGTTAGTGGACTGACATTTGTTAACGTGGTCGTTGGGGTTGAGATACTGATATTCGCCTTTCTGATGGCCCATCAGCTCAAGGCCGATGTTCGCCAGGACTTCGTTGGTGTTCATGTTAACGGAGGTGCCTGCCCCGCCCTGGAACACATCAACCGGGAACTGGTCCATGCACTTGCCGTTATTCAACACCTCATCGCAGGCGGCAATAATGGCGTTGGCGATGCTTTTAGGGATAGTTTGCAGCTCTTTGTTAGCCTGCGCAGCGGCCTTCTTCACCATCACCATTCCGCGGACAAATTCAGGAATGTCGCTGATTTTGTTGTTGCTGATGTAGAAGTTTTCAATCGCTCTCAGAGTATGGACGCCGTAGTAAGCGTCAGCTGGAACTTCCCTGGTGCCCAACAGATCTTCTTCGATACGAATGTTGTTTAACATGTGAACCTTCTCTTTCAAGCTGCCTATGAATTCACCAAATACGCAGAATTTATGGGATCTCGCGCATTTTCTGGCCGCAGATTATTTCCTTAATCGGCCCGGTGCCCACGATCATATGCTGATAATAGCGAATATCAGTCACCCTGATCACTTATTATGTAGTGAATCCTATAAGAATTATTAATCTGTGAAATGAGTCACCGGTTTTCTATTCTTGAAAAAAATAAGCTTTTTTTACGATTGAAAAGTGACGTTTTGGCCCAACATCTTTTCGATGCGAATAGCATATCTATGACTACGGGCGCCGACGCTGGCGCCTGTTAATGAAGGAGACGCCGGTGCGTTGGATTCCGTTAATTGCCGTTTTTTTATACGTTTACATTGAGATATCGATCTTTATCCAGGTCGCCCACGTGCTTGGCGTCCTGCTGACGCTGATTCTGGTGCTCTTTAGCTCGGTCGTGGGGATATCGCTGGTAAAAAACCAGGGCTTTAAAAACCTCATGCTGATGCAGCAGAAGATGGCGGCGGGAGAGAGCCCGGCCGCTGAAATGATCAAAAGCGTGTCGCTGATCATCGCCGGTTTGCTGCTGCTTCTGCCGGGATTCTTTACCGATTTCCTGGGGCTGCTGCTGCTGTTGCCTCCGGTGCAGAAGCACCTGACCTTAAAGCTGATGCCGCATCTGCGCTTTAGTCGGATGCCGGGCGGCGGGTTTAGCGCCGGAACCGGTGGCGGCGATACCTTTGAAGGCGAATATCAGCGCAAAGATGACGAGCGCGACCGCCTCGAACATAAAGACGATCGTCGTGATTAACATTTAGCATTGTCCGGGCCGGTCACTCCGGCCTGGTGACTCTCTCCGCGAGCCTGCGCTTTGGTAAAAACAGCCACAGTACCGCCAGCATGATAAACGCGTACAGGCTCTTCCAGCCCACCATCGCCAGCAGCAGCAGGCACAGCAGGCTGCCAAACGCCGCTAACACGCGATAACGCCCATGCAGCAAACGGCAGCCCGCCAGCATACACAGCAGATAGATCATAATAAAAATGCCGTTGGCGTAGACGATCAGGGCGTCCAGGTTGATATTGAGCGCGTAAATGCACAAGGCGCTAATCACGCAGCAGCCGAGTACCGCGTTCAGCGCATTGCACGGAATTTGTCGCGGCGACAGGCGGGCCAGATAGCTCGCAGGCTTATGCTGCGCCTGCGACCACACCAGGCGGGCAAAGCTCTGGATATAGATATTGAGGCTGGCGAAGCAGGCGAGATAGCCGATAACGCAGGCAATCCACAGCGCCTGAATGCCGAACAGGCGTACGACGATATTGGGCAGCGACGCGGCGGCGGCCATCTCCTCACCAAAGGCATGAAAGTGCAGGACCAGCACGGTACAGGCCCAGTAGACCGAACCCGCCAGTAATAAGCCGATCATCAGCGCGCGGGGAAAATCGCGCTCCGGTTGCTTAAATTCAGAGGCCAGATGAGCGAAAGCCTCCAGACCGACAAAACACCAGAACATCACCGAAAGCGCGGAGAAAAGCTGCGAACTATCGATTTCAGCGGGCGCCGGGAAGGGGATCTGCGTGGGGTTGATCCCGCCGCGCCACCAGATAGCAACGATCAGGGCGACAATGAGTACGGCAACCAGCGTTTGTAGATTGGCGCTGGAGCTGGCTCCGCGAGAGCCGACCCACCAGATAATCGCCAGCGTTCCCAGTTCAGCCAGCAGCAGCTGGCTATCGTGCCAGCCAAAAAGCGCCTGACCGAAGCCGGTGGCGATATGCAGGGCCGCGGGTAATCCGACCGGGATCACCGATAGAAAGAGCCAGCCGGTGACGCGCGCCAGACGCGGTCCAAAAGCCATATCCACAAAATGGGCCACGCCGCCGGCGCTGGGAAAGTGCCGACCCAGCGTGGCGAAGACGATAGCGATGGGAAACACCAGTAAAATCAGCGCCGGCCAGGCCCACAGGCTGTTGTCGCCGGCGACCAATGCGGCCAGCGCCGGAACGGCGAAGACGCCGGTTCCCAGTAATGATGTGGAGAGTAACCCCACTCCTTGGGCAAGCCCCAACTCCTGTTTTAAACCACTCATGTTTCAACCCTGCGCCCGGCAAAAAAGGGATGGTATCACAATCGCTTTTGCTTATGACGTCAGGCAACGGCGGCAAATTTGTGTGCGTCTGAGCACGAGGACAAATTTTTTTTTTACTTTTCCCCTTGAAGCGGTAAAACCCCACCCCCATCTCTCAGGGCACTAGCCGGAAAACCGTGTGCGGACCGGCGTCATCCATAACTGATAATGACTTTCTCAAAGGAGAGCTATCAATGAGTATTCGTCCGTTACATGATCGTGTGATCGTCAAACGTAAAGAAGTTGAAACGAAATCTGCTGGCGGCATCGTTCTGACCGGTTCTGCGGCAGCAAAATCAACTCGTGGCGAAATCATCGCTGTCGGTAAGGGCCGCATCCTGGAAAACGGAACCGTGCAGCCTCTGGACGTTAAAGTTGGTGACATCGTAATTTTCAACGATGGCTACGGCGTGAAATCCGAGAAGATCGACAATGAAGAAGTGTTGATCATGTCCGAAAGCGACATTCTGGCAATTGTTGAAGCTTAATCCGCGAACGACACTGAACATACGAATTTAAGGGAAAGATAAAATGGCAGCTAAAGACGTAAAATTCGGTAACGACGCTCGTGTGAAAATGCTGCGCGGCGTAAACGTACTGGCAGACGCAGTTAAAGTAACCCTGGGCCCGAAAGGCCGTAACGTGGTTCTGGACAAATCCTTCGGTGCGCCGACCATCACTAAAGACGGCGTTTCCGTAGCGCGTGAAATCGAGCTGGAAGACAAGTTCGAAAACATGGGCGCGCAGATGGTTAAAGAAGTTGCCTCTAAAGCGAACGACGCTGCAGGCGACGGTACCACCACCGCAACCGTACTGGCTCAGGCTATCATTGCTGAAGGCCTGAAAGCCGTTGCTGCGGGTATGAACCCGATGGATCTGAAACGTGGTATCGACAAAGCTGTCGTAGCCGCTGTTGAAGAACTGAAAGCGCTGTCCGTACCGTGCTCTGACTCTAAAGCCATTGCTCAGGTTGGTACCATCTCCGCTAACTCCGACGAAACCGTAGGTAAACTGATCGCTGAAGCGATGGACAAAGTCGGTAAAGAAGGCGTGATCACCGTTGAAGACGGTACTGGTCTGGAAGACGAACTGGACGTGGTTGAAGGTATGCAGTTTGACCGCGGCTACCTGTCCCCGTACTTCATCAACAAGCCGGAAACCGGCGCTGTTGAACTGGAAAGCCCGTTCATCCTGCTGGCTGACAAAAAAATCTCCAACATCCGCGAAATGCTGCCAGTTCTGGAAGCCGTAGCAAAAGCGGGCAAACCGCTGGTTATCATCGCTGAAGACGTAGAAGGCGAAGCGCTGGCGACCCTGGTAGTGAACACCATGCGCGGCATCGTTAAAGTTGCTGCGGTTAAAGCACCGGGCTTCGGCGACCGTCGTAAAGCTATGCTGCAGGACATCGCAACTCTGACTGGCGGTACCGTTATCTCTGAAGAGATCGGTATGGAGCTGGAAAAAGCGACTCTGGAAGATCTGGGTCAGGCGAAACGCGTTGTTATCAACAAAGACACCACCACCATCATCGATGGCGTGGGCGAAGAAGCTGCGATCCAGGGCCGCGTTGCTCAGATCCGTAAGCAGATTGAAGAAGCAACTTCTGACTACGACCGTGAAAAACTGCAGGAGCGCGTGGCTAAACTGGCAGGCGGCGTTGCAGTAATCAAAGTGGGCGCGGCTACCGAAGTTGAAATGAAAGAGAAGAAAGCACGCGTTGACGATGCCCTGCACGCGACCCGTGCTGCGGTTGAAGAAGGCGTGGTTGCCGGTGGTGGTGTAGCGCTGGTTCGCGTTGCCGCTAAACTGGCTGGCCTGACCGCTCAGAACGAAGATCAGAACGTCGGTATCAAAGTTGCGCTGCGCGCAATGGAAGCTCCGCTGCGTCAGATCGTGTCCAACGCCGGTGAAGAACCGTCTGTTGTGGCGAACACTGTGAAAGGTGGTGAAGGTAACTACGGTTACAACGCTGCAACCGAAGAGTATGGCAACATGATCGACTTCGGTATTCTGGACCCAACTAAAGTGACTCGTTCTGCTCTGCAGTACGCAGCATCCGTTGCTGGTCTGATGATCACCACCGAGTGCATGGTCACCGACCTGCCGAAAAGCGACGCGCCTGACTTAGGTGCTGCTGGCGGCATGGGTGGCATGGGCGGTATGGGCGGCATGATGTAATCGTGCGCTATACCCCTTAGATATAAAGAAACCCTCGGGCAGAAATGCTCGGGGGTTTTTCTTTTTGTCGTCTTTTTAGTATAAGGTTGTACATCCGGGCCAGTGCGTCCAGCTCATTGATCGTGGGGAATAACATGCAGGTAAAATATTTAGCAGGGATTGTCGGCGCAGCATTGTTGTTAGCAGGTTGCAGCTCCAGCAACGAATTGACCTCTGGTGGCCAGAACGTACGCTTTGTTGAAGATAAACCAGGTTCTGAATGCCAGCTGTTAGGTACCGCAAGCGGCACGCAGAGCAACTGGCTGTCCGGACAGAATGGTGACGAAGGCGGCTCCATGCGCGGCGCGGCAAACGCCCTGCGTAACAAGGCCGCAGAGATGGGTGGCAACGTCATTTACGGCGTCAGCAGCCCGACGCAGAATCTGCTGTCCAGCTTTGTGCCGACCGATAGCCAAATGAACGGCCAGGTTTATAAGTGCCCGAACTGATTTAACCGGTGCCTCTCTTGCCTAAATTGAGGCACCCTCTTGATCTCTTTTTATTGCTTGCTGAGTTGCGCCTGAGTTTGCTGGTAGAACGCATGCAAAGGACGCAGACACTCCTCCAGCGTCATCATTCTTCCTGGCTGAGAAGGGATGATTTGGCTAAAAATCTGGCTGGGCTGGCGCTGGGTATGCACTTCTTTCAGCTTTGGGCTTCTCTCAATTAAGCGCATTACAACGATATTTTCCTGCTCTGATGGATGAGCGGCATTGGTTTTAATCACTGCGCCGGAGATGATTTTTCGCCCTTCCTCCGTGTCACAACAGTACAACACGCCGAGATAATGGGAAAACAGATTGAGCTTCCATTCATCCTGAAGATACTGCTGATAATCAACGTTGCTGGTATTCGTTAAATCCACCGCATAAAGCATCAGGCCTTCCAGCGAGGAAGTTAAATAATTAATCAGATCGCTATCTCCCGTGTGTTTAAGAGACTGCTGAATGCCCACCAGCAGCGCTTCAACTTGCATATCATCAATACGCAGCGTAGCAATTTGCTCATTTTGCAGCACCAGAATGAGCGTTGACCAGGTGTCGCCGGGTTTTAACGTTATCGACATAATACGCCTTTCCGGATTAGGGTGCTGTACTTCAGTTATATCGATCGCCGGTGTATTTTCTATAAGGCGTTCATTAAAGGCCACCAGTTCATTCTTATAACTTTCACCTTCAGCATTTAAGCGCTGCAGGACTATGGCCATTCTGTGCTGCAGAACTAACAGGAGATCCGCAAGAATCGGCGCCTGAAGATAATAAGACTGACAGAGTTGATTACTCAGTTTGACTTTGAGCATTAAAGCCAAAAATTTGTCATCATATTTAATAGATGCGGTATTAAAACCAATAAATGTTCCTTGCATACGGATCTCCTTTTCCTGGTGGTTACGCTGGTGCCTGCATATGGAGCTGTGACATATCAATGATGCGATCGGCTGAGGCAATGGTGGATGGCCGATGGGCAACAATGATTCGGGTAATGCTTAAACCAGAGATAGACTGGTTAATGACCGATTCATTTTTCAGGTCGAGATGGCTGGTGGCTTCATCCATAAACAGAATGCTGGGTTTTCGATAGAGCGCGCGAGCGATTAAAATTCTCTGTTTTTGTCCACCTGAGATACCTAAGCCAAGCTCGCCGACAATCGTTTCGTACCCCATCGGCATTTTCATGATTTCATCATGGATATTACATCTGCGTGCGCACTCAACGATAAAGTCCATATCGGCATTATCTTCAAAGCCGCTGATATTATCGATAAGCGAGCCTGAGAAAAGGCGGTCCTCCTGAAGGACGCAGGCCGTTCCGAGACGAAAGTTATTGATGCCAATTTTTTGAATATCAAGGTTATCCGCTATCACGTCACCGCTGGTGGGCGCTAACAGACCGCACATGACTTTCAGCAGCGTGGTCTTACCGACGCCGGAAGGGCCAACCAGCGCGATGGATTCGCCGGGCTCAACGGTAATATTTAAATTAGAAAAAATAGGTTGTGAGAACGGATCGTACTGATAGCTGAGATTCTTCACTTCTAATTTCACGCCAGTATTTTCTGCAAAAACCCGGCGTGCAGGCAGCTCTTTTTCCGGCTCGCTAAATACAATTTCTGAAAGACGCTCATTATGTAACGACAGCATTCGTAGCTGCATGACCAGGTCGATCAAGCTTGATGCGCGCTGGGAGAATTGCCCACGATAGGCGTTAAAAGCCATAAACATACCGAGGGTCATATTGTTATCAATGACCATGATCGCGCCCAGCCAGAGTACGGCGACCTGATCGATAGAGGTAATAAAAGTATTAATACCGCCAAACATCATATCGAAGCGAGTCTGTTTGATACCGGCATTGCAGGCGTCAATGTTGATATTTAACCAGTGCTGCGAACGACGCTCTTTTAAGTTCAGCGCTTTAATGGTGGAAATACCGTATAGGGACTCCATAAAGTGCGAGCTGGAGCGTGCGCCCTTGATAACCTGCTCTTCGGCAACGCGACGGTAGAAGCTGTAGGTGGCAAAACGCATGATGGCATAGCATAAGGTGAACCCAACCACGACCCAAACCAGCCAGCCGCCGTACAGCGTTAACATGACCAGCAGGCCAATCGTCATGATTGAGTCGATAATGCCGGTAACAATGCTATTGGTGAAGGTGGAACGGATAGTATCCAGCGACGAAAAACGAGACTGAATATCCCCTAAATGACGTTTTTCAAAAAAGGATAACGGCAGGCTCGTCAGATGATCGAACAGCGTGGTTTTCCATTGGATGTTCGTCAGCGTATTTAGCGTCAGCGAGATCCATGCGCGAAGCATGCTGATAAAGGTGCGGAACAGGGTGAAGAAGACCAGACCGATACAGATAACGGATAGCAGGCTCTGATCATGAGCCATGATCACGTGGTCAGTCACCAACTGCGTGCCTATCGGCAGCAATAAGCCGATAGCTTCAACCACGACTGAGAAGGCGAAAATTTTCAACAGCGCTGATTTTAATCCGACGATATTGCGCATCAGATCTAACAGACGTAGTCGAGATTTGGCTTTCTCCTGCCGGAAGTTCTGATCGGGCCATAGCTCTAACGCGATGCCAGTAAAATTATTCGACATTTCCTGAATGCCAATAATACGTTTACCCAGCGCCGGATCGTGGACAATAAAGCTCGATTTGCGCACCTTAGTCAGAACGACATAGTGGTTCATTCCCCAATGAATAACACAGGGCAGCTTTAATTGCCTGATTTCATCAAGATCGAGTGACAACGCCCGACTTTTTAAGCCGGCATGTTCCGCCGTTTTGCTCAATGACGTTAACGTCACACCCTGAGAGGGGCTGCCAAAACGCTGACGAAAGTTAAACAAATCAATATCCAGACCATAATGTCCGCAAATCATAGCCAAGCAGGCAATGCCGCACTCAGCAGCCTCAGATTGCAATATTACGGGCGTCTTTTTAAGTATTGAAAAATTAACTTTGGCCGTAATTTTTTCAAACAGTTCATTAGTCATGAATCGGTCCACTCACGCTTTGCTTTATCTTATAAACCGGGGTAAACATCCACATATAGAGAGGGCGTTCTTCAAGGAAGACGACGGCTTGTGCTTTAAGCCCGTTGGACAGGCTTAGTTTTTTTCCGTCATATTCGAACTGTTTGTCTTTAATTTTGACAATTGCTTTATACAGCGCCAGTTCTTGCTGCTGATTACCACCGTTACTGACGTTAGTATATTCAGACATCTCCTGGCGAGATGCCGGCATTGAGGATATAGATATAATTTCCCCAGGGAATTGCCCAAATTTATCGGAAGGGAATGCATCGTAGCGAATATTGATGGTGTCCCCTGTTTTTAAATAAGGGATGGTGTTGTTTGGTAACCAAAGGATGAGAAAATACTCAACGTCGCCAGTCGGTTTTATCTGCGCCAGACTACTACCATTATCAACTGTTTGTCCCTGTGTTGCAGATAAAGATTCTATTCTACCAGTGCTTGTGGATTTGATAATAATATTTCCGTTGGCATTCGATTCGACTAGCTGATTTTTAAAATCATTGGATTGGTTGTACTGACTGGAAATTTGGTTGTCAAAATCTGCTGCTTTAGTGATTTTGTCACTGTTAAGCTGAGTGATTTGCGATTCCAGTTGCATTTTTTGGCTAACCAAAGACTGATAGGTACTCTGCTGCTGAAAATACAACGAATGCTGATAGTTATATTGATCTTTAGTAATAAGTCCGTCTCTCAGGTATTTATCATAGCTTGAAAGATTTACGTGCATTTTTTTCAGACCTACCTGGGCGTTTACCAACATACGGTTGGTTTCCTTCAGGGAAGTTGTGGTGGTTTCTAACTGCTCATTTAGCGCATTTAATGTTTGTTTTTTGTTTTCTATCAACTTTTTGATGATTTTCTCAGAATTGACAATTTTCTCCTTGATGGCTTCTATTTGTGCTGCACTCACATTTCCACTGGTGGTGTTGCGGGATACATCAATTTCATAGAGTGGTTGGTTTTTTTCTACAACGTCACCAATTTTGACGAATTGCTTAACGATAAATCCTTGTTGAGGAGCAAAGACGTTAATAGAATGCGGGAGAGTAATCACTTCGCCCTTAACATCTACACGGTGGGTGAATTTGCAAAATATCAATGCGCAGATAAGTGCAATGAGAAATAAAGCCGATAATGACGCAATTAACCAGGCAGGTAAGCCTGCGAGTAACAAGGCTTTCCCTTTCCAGTGATGCCTTTTGTATTCAATCGCTTCCTTGCGATAGAGATTTTTTGACATATGTATCGCTTTTATTTTCTGAAAAGGTCTGAATAATCAGACCTTTGTTAAACATATTTAATATGAATGGGCTAATTATTACCCTATGACTTTTAGCGATATTTTAACGCCAAAGTTTGAAGGTACCGTTCGCCGCACCTTCGACAAATTCTGTGATCATTTCGTTAGTAGCATCCCAGCCAATCGTAACGCCGGCAATTGCACCACCAATTGCACCTACTACCAACCCCCAGGCTCCGCCTATAGCCATACCGAGAGTACCAAAACCTAACAGACCACCACCATTGCCGCCATTAACGCCGCCAATGATAGAACCCATCATTCCGTACATAGCTCCACCGAAAAAGGCGCTGGCAACGGCCTCAACGCCATTTGATGCAATAGAAGTAAGCGCAGAGCCTAAGGAAGAAAAATCCCAAGAATAGCCACCAGAGATCTCTTCCATTTCAAATACAGTTAATTCTTTCATTACTTTTATTCCCTTAAATATTATATGGGTTGAAATTACGGGTCGATGTAATCGCCCGGAAAGAACAATACGGAGTAGATTGGCTATAATCAACATGATTTGCTGTGAATTATATATGAATCGCAATGTTCATATGTGAAATCATGAATTTATTTTTCTATAAAATATGATATTAATTCATGTCATGGATGTATTCATGTATTAATGTCGAGTTAAGCATGTTTTGTATTTATTAAGATGTTATTGACTTGGCTATTTTTAATCGTAGGGAATGTTGGATTAATGAAGAGCAATAGCTCCCGTCAGTATTCCTCTATAATAATACCTTTCGGGAGCTTTGGATGAGAATTAATCTTCCTGGATAACGACCTCTAACATTGCTTTGACGCTACCAAGGGTAACATCGCTACTACTATCACTTGCACGATAGTAATCTGCTGTCAGGTTTATAGTCTTTGACAGATCGCTGTTTTTTGAGATTTGATAATTATATTTATCCATATCATAGAAAATAACTGGGCTCCCGGCTAGTTTAAAAATAATTCCCACATTATTTGCCGCTGTCGCACCAGATATCATATTATCTACTATACCATCACCAGAAGTACTCACTCCGCTAATAGGATTAAACCAGTAGGTAACGGTATTGCCTAACGATGATGTTGGACAGTTGATATTCATAACGATATTCTTTTCGGATGGTGTTTTTGCCCCACGGGAAAGTGACATCAACTTACTCTTATCGATACGGTTCAGCGTGACCTGTGACTGCGGAGTGGAAGTATTGCATGAGGTGGTGCGATAATTTATATTCTTAAATTCTATTTTTGTTAATATATATAATAAACGATCATTAGCGATCGGATTAGTCACCGGATTTCCAACAGAAAAAGAAACAGAAGGATTGGCCCCGCTGCCTGATGTATCAATAACGTTTTTTGTTTTGATTAACCAGATAGTAAGAAATTGATAATTGTTTTCCGAAGATTTGGAAATTGGTACAAGCGTCGAACCTGCTTCACCTACAACTACTGAACCATTTTTACTACGTAAGAGATCCGATACCTGGAAACCAATTCCGTCGATCCCTGTCTCATAGACTTTCCCTCCCTGAAGGCCGGTAACCCCTGCTACCTCTGGTGCACTAATATTAATAATGTATTGATCATTAGTCGCTTTGTTACATTCAAATCTTTTGTATGCACTGGTTCCAATCTTGCGGGTATAAAGAATGCTCCCTACAGGAATGGAAGGGTCGGTTGGGATTTTTATATTATTCAGTGTAATAGCTTGCCGCTGAATGTCACCAGTATATGAACATTTTGCGGCAACTTCGCTGCCTAGCATTAGTAACGTTATTAGGATAAATATCCGTTTCATCAAAAATTTCCTCTATAAATGACTAGCGGCAAATCGTTTCGATTTGACTAATGCCAGACGCTTTGCCTTCCCTGGCCGGTAAAGTAAATGAAGCATTGCACTGCTGCGCGGCGCTTTTGCCCCACTGGACGTTAAGGATCCCGGTCTGTTGCAGGCCGGACATATAGACCATACCGGCGTCGCTGACGATGCTTGGTTGCGACTTGCTGTCGCCGGCGAGCAGGACCATCGCGCCATAAGGCACGTCCTGGCCGCTGGCCGTTTTCAGATGGACAAATGCGCGCTGGCCGATATTCCCGGCATAATTGGCTCGCACGATGGCGCCGCGTGTCGGAACGACGCTTTGCGTGGTTTCCGGAAGCTCCATGTCTTCGCCAAGCGTGGTGCTGTCCAGCGTAATATCAGTACGACGGTAAGGCGTAACGTATGGAACGATGGCGTAGCCACGATAGTCAGTGGAAATGGTGTTGTCGTTAGCGAGTCTGACGTTATCCAGTCCTGGCGCTTTAACCAGTACGGCGGCGTCGGTGATGTCCTGACCGAGTGTGATGCCATCAGCATGGGCAAGGATGCTGCCGTTGGCTCCGTAGTCAATGCGTTCGCTATCGCGATCGTAACTGTAGCCGGCATTAACGCTGCCGCGGGAACCGTTATAGGTCGCGCGCATATCGCCACTGTAGTATTCCCGGTTGCTGTACCCTTGCTGCAGGCTCCATTCCAGGCTGTCGTTCTCAAGCGCGTTACCACCGATGGAAACGGACTGATCGGTAGACCCCGGATTGCTGTTGGTTAACTGATAGCTGGTATAAGTGCCCGGTAGCCAGTTGCTCAGCGGCACGGTTACGGTCAAAGTGATGCGCTGATCGTCCTGGGCGTCTTTCCCGGAGTTATCCCCACTCCAGGTATAGCGGTTATAGCTATAACCCAGGTAATAGTTCACATTGTGTAAGCCGCCGTTGTACCCTACGCTGATCGACTTGTTGGTGCGCTTATCGTCCCAGTAATCTTCAATCAATCCGCTTATCGAAAGGCTACCAAGACCTTTACCCAGGCTTTGGTTCAGCGTCAGGTTGGTCCGGTTGCGCAGCGAGCGAGGAGTGTAGTTGCCATCATTAGAATAGCTATCCAACACTTCAGAGAGCGTATTAAATCCGTGGGTGGAATAGCGGTAGCCAGCGATAGTCACGTTAGTACCGGTTTCGATAATATTTTTCCCGTAACGGACACGCCATGACTGTCCTGAGGTCTTTTCGTCGTCTTTCATTTTTGACCAGGCCTGAGTGACGTCTGCCGAGGCGGCACCAAGCTCGCCGAGGTTATAACCAAGGCCTGTTGACAGCGCCTGGTAGCGCGATGCGGCCTGCATCCCGCCATAAAGCGTCAGGCTGCTGGAGACACCGTAGGTCGCGGTGGCCTGGGTAAAGGTAGTCTCATCGACTCCGCCATCGTAAGGACGGTATTTGCCTGACGTAATCTCATACTCGAACTGATCTTCACGTACCATTACCGGCAGCGTAGCGAACGGTACGACAAACTCTTGCTTAGAACCGTCGGATTCTTCCACGGTGACGTAAAGGTCGCCGCTACCGCCGCTCGGATACATATCAGTGATTTCAAACGCGCCAGGCGCCACGTAGGTCTGGTATACTTGGTAACCGTTTTGTTTAATTAAGACGCGGGCGTTGGTTTTGGCGATACCACGGATAATCGGCGCATAGCCGCGCATACTTTCCGGCAGCATTGATGTATCGGTGGCCAGTTGAATACCGGTAAACGGTACGCTGTCAAAGATGCCTGAGAGTGAAGAGCTCTCACCCATCACAAGGTTACTGTTGATGGGGCGAATGCTGCGCTGCATATAGAGATAAGCGGAATCCCAATCCCCTCCATCGCCGTTATTTTTATTCCAGGTGCTGAGGTTACGGATACGCCATGGGCCAACGTTGAGGCCAGACTGCAGGTTCAGGCTGTAATATTCGTCATTGGCCTGCATATCGTTTGAACCGCTGAACTGATAGTTCACCAGCAGGGCGTTGATGCCATCATCAAACTGATCCGGTGGAATATATCCCTGCGCGGTGGTAGATAGTGCCGCCTGAGGAATGGATATATTCAAGCGCTGGACGGTAAAGTCAAAATCCGCTTTGGTATCCGGGATGACAGAAAGATTGACGCAGCCGCTTTTATCCTCGACCAGTTCGGGAAAGGCTTTAACGCGAACGCCGTACTCCGCTAACGTTTTCAGGCTCAGGCAGGGCACCAGGGCGGGCTCTCGATTATTCCCGGTGGCACGGCTATTCGCTACAAACTTCATTGTCCTGGTATCCAGATAGCGGCCATTAAACATGATATCGACCCGATAATCCCCCGGCGCCTGTGCGTTCTGCGTCTGGAAAATAGATAAGTCGGGGGTGGTTGATGGATCGCTGCCATTCAATGAGCTAATGAATGAGGGATCGAAAAAGTCACGTGCTTGCGCTTTATTATTCAAACCAGAAAGCAATGCCGGAAGCATTGCAAGAAAGACCGCGGATAGTTTGAATAATCCATTATTCTTATTTGGCATAGACACATCCCTATAATGATGAAATAAAATTCTTATTACAGCGATGAGGAATAGAGCGATCCTGCTCCGCCATAATCATTGACGACTTTCCAGCTGACGCTGGATGCATTGATATTTTCTTTTAAGGTTACTTCTTTGGTCGCCATTGGGGCGACGGAGTTGACTTCTGGCTTCACTTCTTTGCCACCAATTTGGACACTTTGGAAATAGAAGAAAAACGGTGTCGGATTTTTAATCGTCAGTTTAGTGCCTGCTTTCCGCCATTCGAGTTTTTTGGCTTCAATGTTTGGCGAAAGATCGAAAAGTGCTTTTGGACGATAAACCAGGCGCATGCGGTGGCGAACCGCCAGTTGAATGGTATTGGCGCTGGCTTTCTCATCGTCCGCCGGCGGGATAGCCATCACGTTAAAATAGTATATGGATTCCCGGTCGTTCGGGGCATTGACGTTTCCGGTAGAAAACAGACGCACTGTATTCTGCTGCTTACCCTCAAGACGAAATAGCGGAGGGGTAGCCATAAAAGAGGGTGTTTTCCCTGCTGGCGCTTCAACCCAGGATTTAATCAGATAGGGAATATCATCTTTATTTTCGATTTGCGCGGTGATTTCACGCGCACCTTCTTTATAGAGGTAGCGGGTGGATTCAATCACAATACCAGCATGGGCAATACTACTGAGGAGTAATGCACAGGATGCGGTGAGATTTAATAAGTTCCTGAACATGGTTTTTCTCTGAATGCGAAAAAGGGCCCGCCGTGAAGCGGAGCCCTTCGGGGAAAAATTAGAGGGTGTAATCGATAGTAAAGGTCGCAACACCTTTAACCGGACCTTCGGTAACCGGAGTCGCGGCGTTCACTTTCACATAACCAGTGGTGTACTTCAGCTGAGTGCCGCCAGCCGCAGTGTAGCTTTCGGTCATGAGGTCAGAACCGTCGAAGCCTACGCGGTGTGCATCACGTACGCGCTGGATACCGATACCAATACCGGTAGCGCCGCCAGGTGCGGTGTTGTCCAGGATGTTAGCGTTGGTGGACGTACCGGTCACATTGACGGTTACAGCGGTAACCGGAGTGGCGCTACCCTGTGCGCAGTCTTTCACGTCAAAACCGAAGTCCTGAGTTTTAAACAGAGCACCAGCCGCTTCAGCATTCGCTTCGGTAGTGGTCACGGTCATCAGCTGAACGATACCGTTGTTCAGAGTACCAGTCGGAGTCACTACGCAAGAGTTAGCTGCATCAGATACTTCACCCAGCACAGTTACCTGAGCGGTGTTGGTTGCCATTGCCTGAGCACTCAGAACTGCAGAAGCAGCGACCATTACAGCTACGATTGTTTTTTTCATTTATTTAATCCATTTATAGATACTAAGTCCTGAATAGCGTCATGGCGAAAATGTTAATTAGGCTGATAGGTAATAACTAACATTCTGCTATGTATGCCCGATCGCTATCGTTATCATTCTCCTGCCGCCGCATTTTGCATACCTGGTATACTTAGAGCGTCAATGTGCCGGAGCGGTGACAAATCTAAGTGCAGGGCTGATAAAATGCATGTGAATTCTGTTTGAATTTAAACTCTGTTTATTGAAGGTTGCAATTTCACAAGCAGATTTCGTAGATAATAATGAGCGTGCCTGGAAGGTATAGTTGTAAATCAGTCTTCCCTTTGGTTCAAATATCATGATAATCTTATCTTTGCTCTGGGAAGAGCTGGGATTTATCTTTGAAATTATCTAATCTGGCAGGCTTAAAGGGATGTACTGTGATAGCTAAAGATGAATTTGAATTTAATTCATCTTTGTTTCATATGGAATGGTGAGGGAGGAAAGGGATTATGATATTCAATGAATATATCATTAACAATGAAGTTATTTTTAATGTAAATATGAATGAGCTGCAGCCCGTAGGGGACAATGGTGAGAGCGTGACGCTGAACGCGCCGACTGCACGCTGCCTGCAACTTTTACTGGAAAGTAATGGGAAAATTATATCCCGAGAAGAGTTTCTGGATAGTGTCTGGAAAACCAGAGGGGTTGTCGTTTCGCAGAATACTTTTTATCAAAACATATCATTGTTAAGAAAGTCGTTAGTGAAAGCAGGATTATCGCAAGATATTATTGTTACAGTCAGACAGCGCGGGTTTGTTCTCGCGGCAGGATCAAATATTGCCTCATTCTTACGCTCGGAAGAAAAGGCACCGGAAAATTCTGAAAATGTGCAGGTTACCGCAAGCACCTCTTCGCCTCCGATTGAGAAAAATGTGATGAATAATTCCGCTGTCCGTGAAGATGCGCAAAAAATTTCCACAGATGATAAAGCAACAGTATTTAAATTACCCGGGTGGATTTTGCCTCTGTTATTGGTGATGACCGCCGCAAACATCCTTTCTCTTTTTTTGTAAGTAATAATGAATGGATTAACCGATTGATTTTATATTCGCTTTACTCTCCCCTGGAAGAATAATTACTGGTTCTACGAAAATTATAAAGCGTCAGTATTTATACACCAGTAAGTATTAGCAACAGGTTGTCTGCCAGGCAGTGCCCGGCAGACGGATTCGCTATCGTTGCTTCAATCCTAAGTCCAGGGGCGTCTTGCTTGGTTCTCCGCCGATTTCCCGTGCAAGCTTAGGGACTAAATAGCCGGAGACCAGCGTGAGTAGCTCACGCATGATTGCCCGGGCCTCTTCGTCACTGACCATGAAATGCGCCGCTCCCTGCACTCTGTCCAGAACGTGCAGGTAGTAAGGCATAACCCCGGCATCGAACAACGCATTGCTCAGATCGGCGAGCGTGCGCGCATTATCGTTCACACCGCGTAACAGTACGCTTTGATTGAGTAAGGTGACGCCAGCCATACGCAGGCTCTTCATTGCCCTACGAAACGCGGTATCAATCTCGTTAGCATGGTTAATATGGTTCACCAGCAGCACCTGCAACGAGGATGCAGAGATGCGCGCAACCAGGGTATCGGTAATCCGCGCAGGAATCACAATGGGTAACCGACTGTGGATGCGCAGGCGTTTAATATGTGGAATGGATTCCAGCTGGGTAAGCAGCCAGTCCAGTTCATGGTCCTTCGCCATCAACGGGTCACCGCCGGAAAAAATAATTTCATCCAGCTCTGGATGAGCCGCGATGTATTCCATAGCCTTCTGCCAGTTGCGCTTCGTGCCCTGGTTTTCCGCGTACGGGAAGTGCCGACGGAAACAATATCGACAATTTACCGCGCAGCCGCCTTTCACCAACAGTAAAGCGCGGTTGCTGTATTTATGCAGCAGACCTGGCACAACGCTATGCTGTTCTTCCAGCGGATCGGTGGAGTATCCTGGAGCATGAATAAACTCCTCCTGGGAGGTAAGTACCTGACGTAGAAGAGGATCGTTTGGATTTCCTGGTTCCATTCGAGCAATAAATGCCCGTGGGACACGCAGTGCGAACAGGCGCTTGGCGTCGCGTCCTGCCAATAGATTCGCATCAGCGTCTACATTTAAAAGCTGCAGCAGTTCATCGGGACTGGTCACAACATCGGCAAGTTGCGTTAACCAATCTTCTCTGGATGGGGTATTTAGGGTTACAATATGCGCCATTTTGTGGCTTAGCTACCAATTAACAAAGTTTCAGAGGGCCTTATGGCAACTTACTATAGCAACGATTTTCGTGCCGGTCTTAAAATCATGATGGACGGCGAACCTTATGCAGTTGAAGCCAGTGAATTCGTTAAACCGGGCAAAGGCCAGGCCTTTGCCCGCGTTAAGCTGCGCCGCCTGCTGACCGGTACCCGCGTAGAGAAAACCTTCAAGTCTACAGATTCTGCTGAAGGCGCAGACGTTGTCGATATGAACCTGACTTATCTGTACAACGACGGTGAGTTCTGGCACTTCATGAACAACTCGACGTTTGAACAGCTGGCCGCAGATTCTAAAGCCGTTGGTGATAATGCTAAATGGCTGCTGGATCAGGCTGAATGCATCGTTACTCTGTGGAACGGTCAGCCAATCTCCGTTACCCCGCCGAACTTCGTTGAGCTGGAAATCGTTGAAACCGATCCAGGTCTGAAAGGCGATACTGCTGGCACCGGCGGTAAACCGGCTACCCTGTCCACTGGCGCAGTGGTTAAAGTTCCTCTGTTCGTTCAGATTGGCGAAGTCATCAAAGTGGATACTCGCTCTGGCGAATACGTATCCCGCGTGAAGTAATCGATGCGCTGAGACGGTTGGCGCAGCCTTTCGCTGCGCCCTCTACCGCCGTAACTGCAGGCAGGGAAGATGGCTCATAAATTAACGCTCCCGGTATTATTATTTCTTAGCTGCGCCCTTTTGTCCGGATGCAATACGGCTCGCGGCGTGGGTGAGGATATCCAAAGCCTGGGCCATGCTATTTCTCACGCTGCCAGCTAACCTGATTTCATCAGGAAATCCTCATTCATAATCCATTTCTGTTCCTGACTTAATACCTTAAACCTCTTTTTCTCCGAAAAAACGTTGAGATTCCCTCATCCTGAACCAGGTTGTCTATGCTTATAAGGCACGATAACTAAAACTGGTAAATTAAGGATAACATCATGGTAAAAAAAGCGATTGCAGCGGTCTTTACGGTTTTGGTCCTCTCCTCAGCATTGACCGGATGTAACACCACGCGCGGTGTCGGTCAGGATATTTCAGATGGCGGCGATGCGATTTCTGGCGCCGCAACCAAAGCTCAGCAATAGACCATGGCGGTACGGCCGTGGTCGTATCGTTCTTCCTCTCTTTAGCGACATCGTGTATTATTTCCGCGGATTATCATCTACCTTGCGGGACGACCCGTAAGCGTTCCACATCTGGGGACGGCCCCATCAAAGGAGCCTTATGTCCTGGTTAATTCTGTTTATCGCGGGGCTGCTGGAAGTTGTCTGGGCAGTCGGTCTGAAGTATACCCATGGTTTTAGTCGGCTTGTGCCGAGCGTAATTACGATTGCCGCCATGGTTATCAGCATGGCGCTTTTATCATGGGCGATGAAAACGCTGCCCGTGGGAACGGCTTACGCCGTCTGGACCGGTATTGGCGCGGTTGGCGCAGCGGTCACGGGGATTATCCTGCTAGGAGAATCCGCCAGCCCGATGCGCATTGCCAGCCTGGCATGTATTGTCATTGGCATCATTGGCCTGAAAATGAGCGCTCATTAATAGCGTTGATTGACCCAGATGAGCTTGCTCACGTCAAATCCCTGCCGGCTGGCGATATCCAGCATCTGCTGCTTCACTTCCGGCGGGATTTTCGGCGCACGCGCCAGTAGCCAGAGATAGTCGCGATCTGGCCCACAAACCAGCGCATAGCGATAATCCTTATCCAGTGAAATGACGTTATAGCCGCCATAGAAAGGGCCGAAAAATGAGACCTTCAGCGCGGCGCGCGTGGGAGCGCCGGTAAAGTAAGCGACGCCGTCGGTTTTCTGCCACATACCCCGGTCGGGGTTATATCCCTTATTTACCACGTTCAGCCCACCATCATCGCGCAGGCTATACGTTGCGGTGACCTTTTCTAAGCCACTCTCAAAATTGTGATCGAAACGGGCGATTTCATACCAGGTACCGAGATAGCGTTGCGTGTCGAATGGGCTGACCACGGTGACGCCGGTAGGCGGCGTCGGCGTGCTACAGGCGATAAGCAGAAATGAAGCGGCAACAACCGCCATGACGGGGAGCAGACGCATAGTTATTTCCTTGCCAGTTTTAAGCTAAGTGTAGATTCAGGCAGGAAAAATGCGGCAGATTTTTCTTGAGAAGAGAGCCCGGTAACATCCTGCTACCGGGCTTGCCGCAGTCGAGGTTAAAGCAGCGGTTTAGATGAACAATATTCCGACCAGCGTGACGACGGTCAGAATCGCCGCGAGGCCGTAGAAGACCCACTTACCGTTGGGTACGTGAATTTTTAAATCGTGCATCGCATGGTGAATACGATGAAGTCCGCACCATAGCGGCAGCACAATCATCAGAAAAATAAACGCACGGCCAATGAAGCTGTGGGCAAAGCCCAGCACGCGTTCGTAGCTGAAGGCGTCTGCGGGCGCAAGGCCCAGCGGCAGCATAATACCTACCAGCAGTACGATGACAGGAGCGACAATTGCTCCCCACATGCCGCCAGCGCCAAACAGCCCCCAGAATACGGGCTCATCAGAACGTTTTGGTTTAGGATTGATCATTCCAGCCTCCTTACCAGAACAGGGCGACAAACAGAATCACTACGGTGACGACCGCGGTGACGATCCAAAGCCCTTTAATCACTGGCTCTGGCCCCATTTTTTCGCCTTTAAGGATAATATTGGCAGCTTTCGGTGCCAGCTCAAACCAGGTCTTGGTATGCAGCAGCGCGGCCGCAAGCGTGATCAGGTTCAGAATCACGACAATCGGATTTTGCAGAAAACCGATATACCCGGCCCAGCTCTCCGCACCGTGCTTCAGCGCGAATAGCCCGTAGATCAGCACGATACTGAACCAGACCGTGGGGACCGCTGTTCCTTCACGCAGCATATAGAAGCGATAAAACGGCAGCTTTTTCCACCAGGTGGACGGCATCGGCCGCACGTAGGGTTTGCGTTTAGTCGTCATACTGCACTCCTTAGCGTGGTTTCAGGGTGGCGATAAGAAAGTCTTTCGAGCTTTCTACCTTACCCTGCTGGATCGCGGCCGCCGGGTCGACGTGTTTCGGGCAGACTTCGGAGCAGTAGCCCACGAAAGTACATGTCCATACGCCATTCTGGCCGTTAAGCTGCGCCATACGTTCCTTTTTACCGTGGTCGCGGCTGTCTTCGTTATAGCGATGGGCGAGGGTGATCGCCGCCGGGCCGATAAACTCCGGATTAAGACCAAACTGCGGGCAGGCCGCGTAACACAGGCCGCAGTTAATGCAGCCGGAGAACTGATGGTATTTCGCCATCTGCGCCGGCGTTTGCTTGTTTGGTCCCTGATCGGGCGTGCGCGGGTTGCCGATGATGTACGGCTTAATGGCTTCCAGACTTTCAATAAAGTGGGTCATATCGACCACCAGATCGCGTTCAATCGGGAAGTTAGCCAGCGCTTCAACCTTAATGCCTTTGGTGTATTCGCGCAGGAAGGTTTTACAGGCCAGCTTTGGTACTTTGTTCACCATCATGCCGCAGGAACCGCAAATCGCCATGCGACAGGACCAGCGGTAGCTAAGATCCGGCGCGAGGTTATCTTTGATATAGCCTAGCGCATCCAGCAGCGAGGTTTGCTCGTCGTAGGGAACTTCATAGAAAGCGCTGTGCGGTGCGATATCCACTTCCGGGTTATAGCGCACCACTTCGACTTTCATGTTTTTCATCTCAGCCATTCGTCGTCTCCTTCTTCTCGGCTGCTTCCGCTTCCGCCCCGTACACGCGTTTTGCCGGCGGCAGAGTGGTGATTTTCACATCACTGTACTCCAGAGTGGTATTACCGTTGGCGTCGCGGAAGGCGAGGGTATGCTTGAGGAAGTTGACGTCGTCACGCTCGGTGCAGCCTTCATCCAGACGCTGATGCGCGCCGCGGGACTCTTTACGCGCGATGGCGGAATGCGCCATACATTCGGCGACGTTCAGACCATGACCCAGTTCGATGGTATACAGCAGGTCGGTATTGAACACGCTGGAGGTGTCGGTGATACGCACGCGCTTGAAGCGCTCCTGCAGCTCGGCCAGCTTATCAACCGTTTTCTGCATGAGCTCCGGCGTACGGTAGATGCCGCAGCCTTCTTCCATCGATAGACCCATTTCATCACGGATCTTCGCCCAGTTTTCGTTACCTTCCTGATTCACCAGGTCCTTCAGGCGCTTCTCGATATCGACGACCTGCGCGTCCAGCGCGGCGCTATTGGCTTCGCCCGCTACGGTGGCGCGCTGCATGGCCTGTTCACCGGCCAGACGACCAAACACCACCAGCTCCGCCAGCGAGTTGGAGCCGAGACGGTTAGCGCCGTGCAAACCGACAGAAGAGCATTCGCCAACGGCAAACAGTCCTTTAATACGGGTTTCACACTGCTGGTCGGTTTCGATACCGCCCATGGTGTAGTGCGCGGTTGGACGTACCGGAATGGGATCTTTCACCGGATCGACGCCCACGTAGGCTTTTGAGAGTTCACAGATAAACGGCAGACGTTCAAGCAGCTTTTTCTCGCCCAAATGACGCAGATCGAGGTAGACCACGTCGCCTCGCGGCGTTGGGATCGTGTTGCCTTTACGCCATTCGTGCCAGAAAGCCTGGGAGACTTTGTCGCGCGGACCCAGCTCCATATATTTGTTTTTTGGCTCGCCCAGCGGAGTTTCCGGGCCCATGCCGTAATCCTGCAGATAGCGGTAGCCATTCTTGTTGACCAGAATACCGCCTTCACCGCGGCAGCCTTCCGTCATCAGAATACCGGAACCCGGCAGGCCGGTTGGGTGATATTGCACGAACTCCATATCGCGCAGCGGTACGCCGTGGCTGAGCGCCATACCCATACCATCGCCGGTGACGATCCCGCCGTTGGTATTGTAGCGATATACGCGTCCTGCGCCGCCGGTCGCCAGAACTACCGCGTTGGCGCGGATCTGTACCAGCGTACCCTCCATCATATTCATCGCGACCAGACCGCGCGCCTGACCTTCGTCGACCAGGATATCGAGGACAAAGTGTTCGTCGAAGCGTTGGATTTGGGGGAACTGAAGCGAGGTCTGGAACAGAGTGTGCAGCATATGAAAGCCGGTTTTATCGGCTGCGAACCAGGTTCGCTCGATCTTCATACCGCCAAAGCGCCGGACGTTGACGCTGCCGTCAGGGCGGCGGCTCCACGGACAACCCCACTGCTCAAGCTGGGTCATTTCCGTCGGGCAGTGATGAACGAAGTAGTCGACGACATCCTGTTCGCATAGCCAGTCGCCGCCTGCAACGGTATCGTGGAAATGGTACTCAAAGCTATCATGATCCTGCGCGACGGCAGCGGAACCCCCTTCAGCAGCAACGGTATGGCTGCGCATAGGATAGACTTTTGAAATTAGAGCGATTTTAGCATTTGGATTAGCTTGCGCGGCGGCAATTGCAGCACGAAGACCTGCTCCGCCTGCGCCAATAACGGCAAGATCGGCTTGAAAAGTTTGCACGACATTCCTCCAGTTTTTGTTTATTTCGCCGCCGGGCTGGCGAAAACGTATCACTGCTCCTTTATAGGTAAGGAGTATAGCCGCAGGGTTATGAGGGAAAATTGACGTGTTCGATTTTTTTATCGTTATGTGCGGTTGTTTATCTATCCACTGTATGTTTTTGGGTTATCAATAAATTAAGCGTATGTGACGCTTTTGCCTTTTCGCACAAAATTTGTTTCATTCGCCAGTTACGAGTAGACTTCGGGCCCTTGTTTCAAATCGGAGAAAGTACCATGAGCGAAACGGCAACCTGGCAGCCGAGCGCATCCATTCCAAACCTGTTAAAACGTGCAGCGGTGATGGCGGAAATTCGTCGTTTCTTTACCGACCGCGGCGTGCTGGAGGTGGAGACGCCCTGCATGAGTCAGGCGACGGTGACGGATATCCATATGGTCCCGTTTGAAACGCGTTTCGTAGGACCGGGTCATTCTCAGGGGCTGAATCTGTATCTGATGACCAGCCCGGAGTATCACATGAAGCGCCTGCTGGCGGCCGGTTGCGGCCCGGTTTTTCAGCTATGCCGTAGCTTCCGCAATGAAGAGATGGGGCGCCACCATAATCCGGAATTCACCATGCTGGAGTGGTATCGTCCGTGCTATGACATGTACCGGCTAATCAACGAAGTAGACGATCTGCTACAGCAGGTACTCGACTGCCAGCCGGCCGAAAGCCTCTCTTATCAGCAAGCCTTCCTGCGTCATCTGGAAATCGACCCGCTGTCGGCAGATAAAACGCAGCTGCGCGAAGTGGCGGCTAAGCTCGATTTGAGCAATATTGCCGATACGGAAGAGGATCGGGACACGCTGCTTCAGCTACTTTTTGTCATGGGCGTCGAGCCGCATATTGGTAAAGATCGTCCGACGTTTATCTATCATTTCCCGGCCAGCCAGGCGTCACTGGCGCAAATCAGCACCGAAGATCATCGCGTAGCGGAACGTTTCGAGGTCTATTACAAAGGCATTGAGCTGGCTAATGGTTTTCATGAGCTCACCGACGCCCGAGAACAGCGGCAGCGTTTTGAGCAGGATAACCGCAAGCGTGCGGCTCCCCCCCGCGCCCCGCGCCCCCCCGCGCAACGTAATATCGG
>OAWN01000150.1_pt1 | contig 36846 bp, 34 predicted proteins | sample 1476801 | NCBI WGS metagenome assembly OAWN01 (sample SAMEA2580214, study PRJEB22360) | human gut metagenome | biome: human gut; feature: human-associated habitat; material: faeces | place: Denmark | collected 2008/2010 | reverse complement strand
TGAGCACGTGCTTGCCGGTTTCGGTGTTCTTCACACGGTTCTTACCCCATGGTGTGACTGCTGGTGTGACGTTTTTCGTTGTTGGTTGCGTGCCGTTCTTGCCCATGCTGTGTTTGATTCGCCTTTTCGTGTGTTCCGTCCGTCTTGGCCGGTCGTTGTGGCCGGCGTCGTTTTCCGTATTGCATGCTAGGCGGCGCCGGCTACAATCGTTTCCGTCAGTTCACCACGCATTGGTTGTTGTGGATTTTCGTGGCCATGTCGTTCGTTTCGGCGTCGTAGATGTTCCAGTTAGGTTTTCTCATCCCATATTTCATGACGGCCTCTTTTCGGATGACTACGTTCATTGTATGAAGCATTGAACGCACAGCAGTCGAAACGGCCAAAACATCAGCCGAGCAGCTCATACACATTGCGCATGGCGAGCAGCCCGTCCGTCATCCACCGGTAGGCTTCCGTCATGTCACCGGAGAAATCCACATCACGGCGCACCCAAAGGTGTCGGTTCTTCTTGTCGGCATCCGGTTCGTCCCACATCACCTCGCCCAGATTTGCCAGTATCCGTTCAACGGAATCCCTCATAGCGTAAAGTTTCGTGTACTGGAACGTGTCGGTGAAGCACAGATCGACCGCAATATAGCCGCCTCGAATATTCAACGCCCCATCCGGGTGGCAGAAACCCGAGCCTACGCCGAAGCTGGTCCACGTGTCGCTGTTCGTCTTGCGGCCGGATGGGTCGCCGTATACAGCAACAAAGTCGGGCCGCGTTGCGGCATATTCGTACAGACCATTCCAGAAGCTGCGCCGCAACGAGATATTACCGCTGACCTGCCGCAGTTCGTCCAAGGTTCTGCCGTCCGCGACTTTCCACACTGTCCACCCGTTGATCTGCTTGCCTTCGCCAGTTTCAAGCATTCTGGCGCGGCGGAATGCACCGGATGGGCTGTCGAATATCTCGCCATTGGACAGGCGGATGCGGTGGTCTTCGGTTACGGTTGCCGTGGCGGTTATGCCGGCATACCGGCTTTCCAGTGCGGCTCCAGCTGCAAGAATGCCCCGCTTGCATAGATCAGCGAAATCAACGGCATTCTGTTCGCGTCCCCCCTGGTTCACGTTCCGATTACGCAAAGTCTGCATAACCTGCTCCCCCGCCGTGGGGTTTGCCCACACCTGCAATGCGAGATCGGCAAGTCTGGCTCCGCGCTGCGCGATCTTCTGTTCATCCCATTGCGCGGCATCATGCAGTTCCGCGGAAATGGATAGGTATTCGCTATCGTATCCGCCGATTGCGCGATTTTTCTTCTGTTCGAACGTTCCGTCGGAAAGTTCCGAATTGTATGCGGTCAATGTCAGATTGCCCAAACTGTTCACCAGCAGTGGGAATCGGTCGGGGTCGGCGAGCATATTGCGCCATTCGACATGTGCCATGGCGTTCTGCGGCATGATGTGTTCGACGGTGTATTCGCTGAAGGATCGCGGATCCTTGGGGTGGTTGTGGTTCTCCAATCCGGCAAGCAGATATTTGCACCGCGGAGACGGGCGGTACAGATCCTCGCCGAGCAACGCCTGCTTAAATTGTTCGTCTGTGGGCATGCGCGTGGCTTTGGCGGTTTCGGTGAGGAGCAGCGCGGCGAAGGTTTCGACCAAATCATGTTCGGCTGATTCAAGTTTGGCTATCAGGGATGGAACAAGTTTGTTCAATCCGTTGCTGGATACCGAGCAGATCATTCTGCGGAACAGATACGATTCAAGATCCGCGAGCATGCGCAGCAGTCCGTCGCGGTTTGTGCGATGGTGCTTCCACGCAGCGAACATGTACATAACCAATGAATCCGTAACCGTGCTGTCCAGGTTTTGGATCGATTCGAGCCGACGATCCACGTTCATGTCGCCGCTGCCGGCAGCCGCAATACCCTTGATAGCGGCGTAATACCTGGCATATTCCAGCATGTTCTCGAGAAGATCGCGCGTGCGTTCCATGCGCGGCAGGGAGCTGCTAGCTGCAAAACGCTTGAATTCCGTATACATGGCGCGGCCTTTGGGCACGGGCTTTTTCAGCGTGACGACCATCCAATCATGCAGGAACGCATCGAATGAGAGATTGCCGAGATAGGCTCCATAGGTAGCCAGTAATCGGCATACAGGGTTTTCTGCTCGACCATGGGGCATCCCATGAGCATGTAATTGCGAACCAGGTCGGAAGTCTCAAGATCAAGTCCAGTGGAATTCATCGATTCGAATACCAATTGAGGTTCATCACGCCCCTGATCCAGGGTGACGGACACGACTTCAAGGCGTTGCAGACCGTTCCATACCACGTTCGCATCGTCGATGGCCGCGACAAGTGAGCGGAACAGATCAAGGTTCGTTTCCAGCCGGGAACCCGTATTGGCATGATTTGGCCGATCGGGGGCGACCACATGGTCGCACATGCTGCGCAGCACTTCCCTATCATCACCGGAAAGCGTCAGCTTGTACCGGCCTTCGCCGGTTGCGTACTTATCGACAAGATACCCACGGTCGATGAGCATGTCTGCGGAGAATCGCAGGTTCTCAGGGTGTTCGCAGGCGTATTCGGCAAGTGCGATGAGTAGCAGGGTCACGGAGGTAAGGCGCTGCTGGCCGTCGATGAGCTGGCATCGGCTGACACCATCCGGACCGATGCCACCTTCCTGCATCCATACGATCGATCCGGTGAAATGCGTTCTCTCAGGATGCCTGCCAGCCGTTACGATGTCGGCCCACAATTGCCGGCACTGTGCTTCGCGCCATGAGTATCTGCGCTGATGCACCGGAACCACGAACCGAAGCGAACCGGTGAATAAGTCCAGCAGGATTTTCTTGCCAGCGTCCATGATGCCTCCTCTCGCAACATCGCTTTTCCACCTCCTCAATTATCACGCGACAGAACAACAGCCTCACACCGTAGGCAATGTGCCACGGACAAATTTCAGAAGAAATGTAAATGATTATTTCTTCAATATCGCCTTGAGTGTCATGAATGCCGCCTTGCCGACTTTGGGGCCATACTTTCTTATCAAAGCGACCATCAAGGTTCCCAAGGCGATTCCGGCCGTTTTCACGTAACCGGTAATTTCCTCCCAGCAAGCCGAGCAGAACGGCAGCTTGTTGTCGGAAGCCAGTTCTATCTTGCACTTGATGCAAGAGCGTTTTTTTCGACGCAGGATTTTCTTCGCCAACACCTGCAATTTCATCAGCAACTTTTTCAGCATCCTCAATCTTCTTCATCATGCTGCTTCTCCTCATCGTTAGAATCATTCCCGTTCCTCTCACTCTCGGTAATGAGTTTTGGAGAGATCGCTTCGCCCGCGTCGAGTGCCTTCGCCACGTTTTCGACGTTTGCCGCTATTCGTAAGGAACCGGCAACGAACTTTTCCGGATTGTCGCCTCTGTTCTTGCTCTTCACGCTGCCCACAAGGTTGAGCATCGTATCGCGCTTATCGAGATCATAGTTCTTGATGAACTTATTAAGATCCTGAAGGCAATACGCGGCCGCATCCTGTTGTCCCAACGCCATATGCGTTTGCATCTGCACGTTCACTGCATTCACAATCGCCACATAATCCTGCATCGCCCTTAATGCGGCGTCCGATTTTTTGCCGCCCTGCTCCATCAGCCTTTGCTGCTGCGCGAAATTGCGCACCAGCAAAGCCTTCGCGCGCGTGGCCTCGTTCAACGCTTCACGTACATACTCATTACGTTCCCGGCTGCTCTCGATACGACACGCTTGCTGGAACATATCAAGCGCGGCATCGACACGGGCCAAACGATCCTGTTGCAGTTCCTCGCCAAGCTGTTGCACAGCTCGGCCGACTTCATCGATTTTTTCCATTACCAAGCAAAGGGCAGCCTGCGTTTCAAGATGCTGCATAGCCGGTAATAACGCATCATTCCTGACGACTTTCTCCAAACGCACTTGTTTGAAGATTTTGTTGCGTTCATCGAACACTTCAGCAAGAATCTCGCCGTTTTTATCCGTGGCGAAATGAAGTTTGCCCTCTTCGATCATGTGCATGATATGTTCCGGAAGCTTGGCTTCCAAATGCACAGTTCCACCAAATATACTTTCTAGTGTTTCCGCCAGAGCCGGAATCATGGTTGAAAGCCATTTCCAATCAGTCAGATGCCGGAACAGGTTCTTGTTGTCTTCGTCAGACAACCGAATCTCACAACTCCGGCCATCATCCACCACGATTTCGCAAGGCACAATCGGTACAGGGTGGTACTCCCCCTGCTTGTATATTGGCCGGCTCGGATCATCGCCACGGAAGCCGCAATACGGACACATGGTCGCGGTCTCTGCCACATACGTGCCGCAAGCTGGACATTGAACATTCATATTTTTGCCTCACTTCTCATCAATTCGTCGATACGTAATCTTGCATTCTTTGACACGACGAAGCTGCTGGTGCCGCAACAACGGGTTAAGCCAGTCGCCATCAACGAATTTCTGGAAGATGTCAAGCCCACGGCCGGGAAGAATCTCCCATCCGGTATCCGAAGTAATGGAACGGTCGTGCAAAGTGTCTCTGAATTCGTAGGTAAGGTCCACGCCCAGCTGTGAGAACGTCGATGCCAATTCGTCCAAACCATTTAACTGCGCTTTCACGAATCCAGGATCATTATGTCCGGTCACCAGATGAACGGCTACATCCTCACCGGAATTTTTGCATCTGAGCAGCATTTCCAAGAACTCGGCCAAATTACGCAGCTGGTACGGCATACGCACATACGCATCCTCTACAACAATTTTCTTCGCACCAGCCAAATACGGCCCGAACAATTTGTAATACGTGATTCCACGTTGGTTTTCGACCAGTTCCCACTGCTTTCCGTCGGCCTTTGCCGCAAGACGCTCGACTGGAGTCATCGTAGCTGTTTCTTGCTGCCGCGCTACGGGCAAGGCATCGGCGTTCTCAGAAGCACCGGCTTCGCCCTCGCTACCCGCAATCGCCTCGGCATCACCAGCAACAGACGATTCCGACTCGCCTTCATCTTCCGAGTTCTCAACTACACGCCCACGCCAATACAACTGCGGGTAGTCAAGCTCTTCCAAAGTCTGCACGGCGACTACTTCACCGTCGTTCGCACGCTTGTAGGTAAACTCGACTTCCTCCATGGTGGAGTCGATACGGCACAGCTGATCCTTGACGCGCTTACGGCCCTCGATGGCGCAACGCAGCAACGGTTCCATCTGTTCGGGAGTGGCCTTGCCGTCCGGGTAGATGAGCTTCATCAATCCGGAGAACGTCTTTTTGATGCCGTCCTTATCTCGCGTGGACAGTGTGGAAGACAGTTCGAAATACTTTTCGAACCGGTCGCTGTAATCGGCATCGCGCAGGTTGTGCAGAATCTCCGCCAGATAGTCGACAACGAAACCGAATCCGCTGGTGAACATCTCGGAACGGATCTGTTCGAACTCCCAACCCGGCAGATAGAAGTGAATACGATCCAGGAATGCCGGATCGTGATACTGTTTCGGCAGTTCCTCGAACAGGTCGGAGTTTTTCAGCATGTACGGCACGTTATGCGAGGTGTTGCCTACGAACGCCATGCTCGCCTCGCCTTGGAACGTCTCGACGCCACGGGAGAACGACTTGTTGGCCATGTAGTTCTTCATGATGTCCACCAAGTCCCGGCCGGCCTTCTTGGCCTTGCCTGCGAACTCGTCGAACGCCACCGTGTCCCAATAGCCCACAAGCCCCAAGTGTCCGTTGGAATTGTTCACGAACAGTTTGGCCACTGTCACTTCCCCGCCGGATATGAGCATGCCGTGCGGTGAGAATTCCGAGTAGATGTGCGATTTGCCGGTGCCTTTCGGCCCGAGTTCGACCAGATTGTAGTTTCGTTCCACAAACGGCACCATGCGTACCAGATGCAGCAGTTTCGCCCGGTCGGAGAATAGATCGGGATTGAACCCAATGGATTGCATCAGCAGATCGATCCATTCGCTATCGGTGAATTGCGAACGTTGCTGCATGTAGTTTTCGCGATCATCACGCGACATCTGCACAGGCTTGAGCTGCAGCAACTGCCATGGTACTTCGCGCGGGTCGCCGGAATATGCGTAACCGATCTGGCACATGCACCAGATGCCTGTCACCAGCAGTTTCGGATAGGCCTTTACAAGGCTTGGATCGACAATGACCTGGCTGATGCCGAGATTGGAGAACGTTGCCTCATACAGGTCGGTTTTGTCATTGAGCACCACCTGCACACGGTCGATAATCCTATGGCTCCCTTTCTCGCGGATTTTCGACTGGATAAGATTGGCTTCCTCGCGATGCACATAGTTGTTTGCAAGAATGGCACGCACTCGATCCGCACCCGACTCGATACTGGCTTGGTCGGTGTTCGTGGCATATGCGCTGAGCAGGAACTCGAGCACATACGAGGGCACCAGTGCATTGCCCTTGACCTTGTTCACCAGATCCTTGCGGACGGTGACCCCGGGGAACATATCAGTGATCTTAGCGTCCAACGCGGTCAGGGAATTCCCATCCGCGTTGTGTTCAGGACTTTCAATCCAACCGTTCTGGCTCATACCCTGCTCATTCATTGTGTTACCCCTTACGGTCGCTTTCCTCTGTGCTCATCCAATTCAGTCGAAGAATCCGGCATCGTCGGCCACCACGCCCTGTTTGAAGAAGTATCGTGCCTTCTGGTCAAGCATGACCAGCACATTTGACCCATCTGTCTTCTCACGCAGGCGCAGTTCGATATTCGTTCCATTGAATCGTTCCGCGTCACTGGTCAGCATGAGCGTAGCCGTCACATGGCGTTCGCTTTTCTCCTGCCCGAGCAGATCGAAGGCGACCGGTGTCTCATTGGAGATGAGTACATCATTGCCTGCCGTATCGCGCCCCCACAATCCGGCCAATACGGTACGTGCGCGGATTTTTCCTCCAACGGGCTCGTTCTGGAAGAATTCCACAGTCAACTGTCTGCTGGAAAGCCTGTCGGTTCGTTGCAGAATAGTGAATTCCACAGGCCTCACATCGTCGGCCGCGGAACGCCCCTTACTGACATGCAGCACAGGAACGACGATTTCCTGCAATGCTGCTCCTCCATGCACATACTTCACACCGGCGCCCTGCATGCGCAAGCGCATGATGGAGTTCGGCACTTGGATGCTTATGCCTTCATTCCGAGCATCGTCCATTCCTATCTGTGTGGCGTTGAATGTCACGAACGCGCGACCCGGAGCAAGATTGGATCCGATGGAGAATCGCCTCTTTCTCACCCATACCGCATCGCCCTTGGGCTGTTCGCTCAGCCATTCTGTACTGTCCAGATCTCGGTCCTGATAGAGGAATCCGTGATCCGCAGTGATGATCATGTTATGAACGTTGCCGCTGGCAAGTTTTTTGACTACTTCGCCCAGTTCCTTGAACGTCTTCTCGCATGCGTCCACTGTTTCTGATTCCGTTTTCTCCGTATCACCGGTGGCGTCGATATGGTTGTGATACACATACAGCACGTTGCAGGATTTATATAGTTCTTTGATTTCGCTGACTTTCAGCTTTGTCAAATCGTCATATCTAATCGCTTTGCCGCCTACGGACGAAAGAATGGCGGCGCGCGCTTCAATTCCTTTGGTGCTGCGTCCATCAGCCAGAACATACAAACGGTCTTTGCTGTCGAATTCGAGCGAGCCGTGCGGCAGCAACGCCGCCATGCCAAGTTGCGTATAGGATGGCAGAACGCTGTATTGCATGTTCAGTTTCGTACTGAAACGGCTCTCCCTGTCGATGCGTTCGGACAGTTCCTGCGCAACCTCGTAACGTAGCGCATCGGAAATGATCACGGCGATTTTTCTGCCGGACTTCAATACCGGCGCGATTTCACGTTCATAGAAATTGGTTTGCGCGTCCATGTCTATGAACTTCCATTGGCTAAGCGTATCGACTTGTTTTTGCCATGCCTGACCCAAATCCTGCTGGTATGCCTCGTAGGCGCTTTGCAGATCATCGTCCACGCTCACCGCATCCGGGTTGGCACGATGCCATGCGAGCACATATTTTCTGTATGCGCCATCGGCCTTGTACAGCTTTTCGGCATATAGCTTCATCCCTTGTTCCGGTGAGCTGATGGTGCTAATGAGTCCGCTGCATTCAGTCAACACGGCGCGAAGCCTGCTTGCTGCGGCAATGCACTCGTATTGGTCGGTATATTCTGCATACCAGAGCTTTTGCTTACGCCCGTTGATGATTCGTTGCACCTGGTCGTCCGTAATGGATTGCGAGCCCAACCGTTCGAACAGCTTGTTGACGATCATCTCGTCCACGTCGCGGAACAGGTCACGGTCGGCAAGCTCTTCCACGCTCATGTCGGCGATTCGAGCGGACAGGTGCAGTTCCTCCACGGCGTTCTCGGAAAGATTCTGCAGTACCGTGCGCATGTCGATGTTCTTATACCAGTCGTCCCAGTCGCGAATAATATTCGCATAAGTGGAAACGGCGTTCCTGCCATCGGAGAATCCGTTCCATGCCAGCTGGAACAGCCATAGCACGAAGTCTTTCACCGTTGGTTTGACTCCAGTACCAGTATCCACATCGAAATGGTAGATTCTTCGCGTGCCATTCCAGTGGAATTGGCTCAATCCCATTTTTTCGATTTCTTCGATGCCGGATTCGTCACCCTGCGAATATTGCGTAAGCAGCTCAGCCCAGATGTCTTGCATGCTGTGCCGATCCTCTTTCAGTTGCAACAACGTGGCGATCATCTTCGCCTGAAAATCGGTAGCGTCGTCATGTGCGTTAAGACGTTTCGCGAAGCGCTTGGCACGTTCTTCACTGTCGAAGAACTTCGGCACACGCTTCATCACTTCCAACCACACGTTTCGCGTGTCGGCGGAAGCTTCCGGCAGCGTTTCCGTAAGCGTCACGGCGAGTTTGTCCATGGTGAACGTGGGGCCATATGCCAGCTCCAAATCCAACAGCCAGTTGTCCTGAACTGCCGGGGCCGGCTCCGTCAGATATACGAGGAATTTTTGATTTGGCTGCTCGTGGAACATGCGATAGCGCACGGTGAACGGAATGTACCGCCTGTCGTTCTCATCACCGATTTCCGGGGTGATGAGTTCAACCTCGCGCAATACCTCATCAGTGGCATGCTCGCCTACCAATGTTGCCGCATCATCCGCGTACTGTTTCTTGTCATCGCGCCAGAATACGATGCGTCCACACTCGCCTGGCTGGCTGAAACGTCTGGCGAGCAGTCTTGTTACTTGGCTATTCTCACTCATGCGGTTCCGTCCTTTTCTTCGCCTCAACGTATCGAGTAGCACGAGCAGCACCAATTTTCACTGCACTGCCTTCCTCTATTAGGCTCTTCAATATTCGTTGAGCCTGCCTTTCCTGCACACCCAGTATCCGTATGGCGTCAGAGATAGAAATACTCGCATTCTTACGCAGAGCATCAAGAATACGCTCCTTCTGGGATGGAACCACTGCAATGACGGCATTCGGAGCAGCACTCGTTTTTGAAGTTGTTCCTTCCACAATCCCGTCATCAGAAAGCGAATCCCATCGTAATCCCGTCACAATCCCGTCATCAGAAAGCGAATCCCGTCGTAATCCCGTCACAATCCCGTCATCAGAACCTGTCTCTGAGCCATTGCGATAAATGTTGATGCGCAGATCCGTATCGCCGCCAAGGAATTCCGGTTCCGGCAATCCGACATCGCGCACCTCCTGCATCACACGCAGGATGCCGCTCCCCCAATGCTCAATGTAACCCATGTACTCAAAGGCAGAGGCCAATGCCTCGTTGCGGATTTTCGAATAGCCCTGCTTCATGCGTTCAATGGTCTGCCCCATTGGCAAGCGCCCGGGCGAAGTGATCTCCAATCGATTATCGTAGATCGCGATCTGAATGCTTGAATGGTCGATATAGCTGCGATGCACTATCGCGTTAACAATCAGCTCTCGAACGGCGTCCGGTGGAATCTCGTACACATCCTGCCGGTACACGCCCTTGAATCTGGCACCCATATGGATGTTGCGCAACACATACTGGTAGGACTCTTCGATAAGCTCCTGCGGAGTGCCGACGAACTCACGTCGATCCACAAACACAGCTTTAGTGGTTCCTTTGAATACGCCGCATTGCACCACGGATCGGACGGCCTCATTGCCTGTCAGAATCGCATAGGCGTTGGTGGGCACCAATCGCCCGTCTTGTTCCGCCAGCACACCCCATTGCAGCAACTGTTTCTCCGTAACCGTTTTGACTTTTGCAGGGTCTTCGGCATTATCCTTCGCGGTTTTCGTCAGACTTGCGCACAGTGCCTCGATGTCTTCTTCCGTTATGGACAAGTCCAAGGCACTGTACTTGGTCGAAGCTCCGGCTGCTGCCTTCGATGGTCAGCTCCCGAATGGTGGGCTGATCGGCTTGACGCGTGGTGCCAGCTACGCGAACGAATGTTCCTTGCTCCTGGCCGAGCGACTTGATATGGTACGGACGCTGCAAGCCGGGAGCGATCTCGGCTACGATAACCGTCTTGCCGTTCACATCATGCATGGTGATGTCGGGGATGATCATCGGCTCGCAGCTATTAACAATGGCGTCCGAAATGGAATCCATCACCGTGAACACCTTGTCTTCGGCAATACCAACCACGCGAAGCGTTTGGTCCTCGACGCCGAACACCAAGCATCCGCCTTGTCCATTGGCAAACGCCACCGCGGTTTTGGTGTAGTTGATGCTCCTGGAGGGAGGCGTGAGCTTGTACTCCACATTCTTGGATTCGCCGCGCAACAGGGTTTTCAAGTCATACGGCATCGTCGTCTTTCCTCCTTTTCTCCAGAGTACGGCATGCTTCGAACATCTGTTCGAGACATGCCGCTGCGTTTATCACGATTCCAGCGGATGGACGGGCCAGGTCCAGGTGGAGACTTCTTTGCGCTTTCGCTCGATGGCGGGGATGGAGCGCAGAGCCTTGCCCATGCGCAGGTAGTTCACTAGCACACCGTCGTCCAAATCGATTTCCAGATTACGGGTAGCCAGCGGGTACAGGGTCTGATCCTCATAGTCCTTGCATTCAAGAACGGCCTTGTGCAGTTTGGCGGCCTGCTTCTGGTCCGCGGTACGGCCGGAACGCTCCAAACCATCGGCGATGTCGGCGATTTTGCTAGTGTAGTCACGCAGATAGTTGAGCACCACGTTCGTGGTTTTTGGCGTATACCGATGCAGATACACGAGCGCCTTGAATGAGCCTTTGTTGTTGGTTTGGCTGGAATACTGCCAGTAGATCGGACGATTCGAGTACATCTTCACGTGGTCGTTGTAGAAATCGTTCACGAAATACTTGCGAATGCTCTTGCCCAGCACCTGTTCGATGTAGGCGATGTTCGCGGCCAGATTCTCCTTGCCGAACGCCACGGTGAGGAACCTGCGGAACCGTGTCACGATATCATCTTCGAAGCAGTCCGTCTCCGTGACAGGAATGACATTGTCCGCGTCCGGTCCGAATGACGGATTCGGAATCTGTGCAAGGTAGTCATCAAGTGTTTCACCCTGCGAAGCGAGAATCAAACCAGGCTTATCGAGCGAATACCTGCCGAACATGCAGCCCACCGCATACGAAATGAGCTCCTTGACGACATCTTGAGCGAATTTCTCGTTACGCACTTCCGGAGTATCCTTCGGATATGCGAACGCGACGTTGCGCTTCAGCGACACGCGTTCCAACAGTACATCGCACGGCACGTCATCACGCACGCCATACGCATCTGCAACTAGCTCGTTATTACAAATCTCACGCTGACGCTGTTCCTCGGACACACGATTCCAGTACTCGCGAAGATGCGATACTGCATCTTCGAGCAAATCTCCCGCTTCTGCACCCTGATTAGGATCGAGCAACGTGAATAGCTGGAAATCCCACGATGTCTCAAACGAATCCCAATCCCTTTCGCTTGTAGATACAAGTTCTTTCTCACGATCACGCCAATTATTTGAAATACCAAATTTGCATGGAAGTGATCGAATTTGCCCTACTTCAAAATTAAGTGTTGGCGATAACGCTTGCATGATAGTCAAGGCTGTCGTCGAATTAAGAAAGCAGTTTAGCTCAGACAATACGGTCGAGTCTGATAAGGCAACAGCAGCATTGCTATACGCGAATCCATGGCGGCGTCTCCGGAAAGAAGGCTGTCCAGAAGTGATTTTTGAACACGCCAGCGCATTTTTGAACGTTATTTCACGGTTCCGTGGAGTAGAACCGGGGAAATCAAAAAGTTTCTTTCCGTTTCCTGTCCAATCGACAACATACTCATTATTCCCAGCCCAGCGTCGGAAATCACCTCCCTTATCACATGGAACCCATTTTTGTGGAGAAGTTTCTGCTAAAGCAACTCGATCAAATTGAATTAACTTCTTATAGCATTCCCACCAAAATCGCAAAAACCGTGCATTGTCGCCGGTGGTGACGCCCTTAGCGATTTTTCTATCGAACACCTTAAAAATAGCCTCAGACAGCCAATAAACAATTGGCGAGCCAGGGATTTGCGCGAACTCGTGCTGGTTCACCTCGAAAAAATACTTGCGCATACCCGAATGGGCAGATTGCTCATTATTGTGCGCTTCGATAATTTCCAATGCACGAGGACCTTGCTGCTTCGCTCCTATAAAATCACTAAGCCTGACAAATGCACCCTTCCTATCGCTGCGACCCTTTCCTAGAGTGAAAGTACAAATAGGCACGGTGGCACCTTCGAATCCGGAATATTCCAGTTGAATCAATGAACTGATGTGTTCCTGTCGGATAATCCGTTGACGCATCTGCTCATAGGAAGATATGAACATCCACACGTAAGGAGTCATGAAGCCAAGCTGCCCATGCTTAGGCACCAACTCAAACAGTCTATAAATGAATGCCGCAAAGAGATCAGCCCTGCCATCCTCATAATGATCCTGCACGAAATGTTTGAGCTCGCCGCTCATATTCTTTGCGCCCATATATGGCGGGTTCGCCACCACTGCCGCGTATTTACGTGCGAGGTACCTTGTTTGAGTAAATACGTCCTCTGCATGTTCACGCAGAAGTGGGTCGAACAACGTATCGACGCCATCCTCGCTTTCCGGTGATGACGCCGCCAATTCAACAAGCTCCTGTGGCGGCTGAATCAGCGAACCGTACACGTCCGCCTTCGCATAGGTGTTCCATACCGTGGAGTCCAGATTCACCTGGTATAGGTCATTCAGCTCGGCGACTTCGTCTTCCTTGAACGCAATCGGCACAATGCGCTGAATATTCGGCTCCACCTGCTTCTTGAAGAATCTACGGGAACGGGAACGAGCCTTCATGGTCAGAGCGAAGGCGGCAAGGCTTGCGGCTCGTTCATCGATTTCCATGCCGTACAGGTTGTACTTGAGAATCAGGCCGGGAATATCGCTCGGCGCATACCCCTCCTCCTCGTAGATCTCATACAGCAGGTCGAACGCGTAGGTGAGCATGTGGCCGGAACCGCATGCGGGATCGCAGACAGTCAGGTCTTCAGGCGCTTGGATGTTGAGAATATCCTCGTTCCCAGCGGAATCATCCCCCGAAGGCTGAATATAGTAGTCCCAGTTCTTGTGCAGTTGACTGTCTGGATGGGACTGCATCCAAAGTCTGCCTACCGTGTTCTGTACCAGATAGCGCACGATCCAGTCCGGTGTGAACAGCTGGGTGGCGGCGGGAATCTCCTCGGCTCCGGCTTTGTGGTTCTTCTTGAACCCGTCCATCACCTCGTTCTTGCGTTCCGAAATGTAGTACTGGTACAGCCAGCCGATGATCTCCACATTGCCGGACGGATCGTCAACGCCGCAATCCTCCGGAGTCATAACCTCCACCGCATTCCTCAACACGGAACCCTCGGCAAGCAGATCGGCGGGCATAAGCAGTTCATCCACTCTGCCGGCCTCCTTGCCGACGTTTTCGAACATGAACGGCAGGTTATGATTCCAGAACCGGCATTCGGATTGCAGCAGCAGACCATAAGCCAGGCCCTGCGGGTCATCCGCCAAGATGGAACTGCTCAGCAACCCTTCGATGCGCTCTTTGGCCTTATTATTCACGTGCGCCGAGAACACCCTGCTGTCATACTCGCCTCGTTTCGCGGCTGCAAGCACTTCCGGCAGTCCATTCGTGCTGGTCAGACCGGCTGGAGAGACCACCGGCGTGCCGGTGAACCCGTGCACATCCATGTAACGGAACGCGATGATGCGGTTGAACCATCGGTACGCATAACGTTCCACCACATGCCTGCGGCCCTCTTCACCGCCGCCGGCACGCTCGATCTCATGCTGCAGAAAAGCGAACGCACGCGGGTCGTCAACCTGGGCGTCGGAATTCGGCACCAGTGCGGCGTCAAGCCGTGCCTGCACCGCATTCATGAGCTGGCGGCGCGCATCCGTTGCGAAGGCTTGCAGTTTCGACGTGTTCATAGCAGGATCTTCTTTCCATTCTCAATGGCGGCGATAAGCTCACGGCGGTAGGCATCAAGGAAGTCATCCACATCATCCTTGGTTTCCAAGGCGTCCTTGGTGTGAGGCCTGCTGATGGTGGCGAACGACACGGCCACGCGCGGGGTTTCCTCTTGCCATGATTCAGGAATGTTCGTATCCGTCGGTGTAGTAGATGGAGTCTGCGCCTCATCTGCGAGCGCGGTCTTCGGCCTCGGCGCGGAGGTTGCTAGTGCGTTGATGAGTTGCGGGTAGGTGCATTCGCTCAGTTCGTGTACGCTTTCGCGCATTTTGTAGATGAACGGTATGCGCTGCATGCGTTCCGCCACTTGGTCCAGTTCTGTCTCGACCTTGGTTTGCGCGGCTTGTGTTGCATGCTGATATTCGGTGGAATCGTGGATTCTGGCGCGAATATTTTCCACGTCGTTAAGCGCGTTGGCGCGTTCGGTTTGGATGGTTGCGTCTGTTGCCTCACGCAGATCGTCAATGGCAGTCTTGAATTTATTGGTTTTGCGGAAGATGTTCGGGTCGTTTGCCAGCTGTTCCGCGGATTGGTACAGGCTTGCTGCCGTAGTGCCAGATACATAGTCGATGTTCGGCTTGTTGTTTTTCAGCCATTCCAATCCGTCTGCAAGAATCCTAGATTGGGAGCCGTTGAGGAAAGCGACAATCGGGTCGATTACGTCTTCTTTAAACTCGAGCAGTTCTTCGGAACCGTTTTCGGTTTCTTGTGCGGTGAAATCGCCAAGCAGCCAGTCCTCACCCATTCCGGAGGCATAGTTGATTTTCTCAATGGCCTTGTCGAGCTGCTGCACAAAACCGAATCGGGCATTGCGCACGCGCAGCTGGGTCAGACTCTCCGCTTCCCGCTTAAGTCGCGTGGTAACGGCCTCCGCCAGATCAATCGCGTTCGATGGCAGGTCCGCGGCGGTGAGCCCAAGGAAATCCCTGGCGAAGTCACGCAGCTGCGAGACTTTTCTCGTGTCGAATACGCGCGGTAGATCCACACGAATGGAGTCCTGCTTTTTCGTTTCCCTAAGCACGCGGGCGGCCTCGCTACGCTGCACCGGCTTGCCGTCCAGCGTCAGTGTGATTCTGTCGGAACCATACAGGTGACCGATGCATGCGAGCGTGGCGGCGTACGGCCAACCATAGGGAACGTTGCCGTAGACATCAAGAAGGCTCCTGACGGTGGCGACCATGCCTTTGCCTTTGTCACGACTGACCGCGGCGAACACATCATCGGCGGGAACGTCGAGCTTGTCCTGCACTGCGTTCATGCCGTCAAGCATGCCAGGCTGGTGCTGCGAAGCGTTCATGATGATGCGAGCGAGATCCGTTTCCTCGTATCTTTGCCCACCAAGTAGGGAAAAGTTCGTGTAGTACCGGCCGATGAGCGTTCCAAGCCCTTCCGCCATACGGGCCTGCACCTCGGTGGATTTCACTTCCACGGTTCCGCCGTTATAGTCGAACTCGCCATTGGCTGCGGCCTTGGCGACACGGGTGCGTAATTCCGCATAGAGCCTTTCATTGGCGACGCTCTTGCGGGAGATGATCTGCTGGCGAACCTCAGATTGGCTGTTCTTGTCGGTGCGCATAAGGTACGTATAGGTCTTCACGTACATGCGCAGGTCGTCAAGCAATGTTTTGTCGGACATATCCAACAGCAAAGTGATGGTGTCGCGCATACCCATGCCCATGCGAATGGCATCGGCACGGTCCTGCGCATTGGTCGAAGTGACCACGTTCAACCAGATGGGCTGTTGCGCGGACTGTTGCACCCCATCGATGCGCAAACCATAGCGGAACTGGGCACGCTGTTCGCCGTATGCCACGGTCATCTTGCCGAGCACGTCGCTGACCAGGATCTTCTTCAGCTCGTCGATTTCCTTGCTGGAGTCGATGTCCGTGCTCTTGATCTCCTGCTCAATATCCTGCTCTTCGTTGGTCAGGTAATTGTAGGTATCTCCCACACGCTGCACATACGTGTCTTTTTCCAACTCTCCCAGAACATACTTGATGTTCCGTTCCAGTTCCATCACGTCCATGTCGAACTGGTCGGTCAGCAGAATGCGCAGGTTATGCGGTGTGGTGGGGAATCCGTCGACATGCTTGACCAGCAGCAGCACCTTCAGCAGGCGCACGCCCAGTTCCTTTATATCGGAGCCAAGTCTCTTTTCGGCTTGGTTGATGCGGAAGTTCGAGGTTGATTGGATGGCGTCGGCGATGCCGTCGTACAGTTTGTCGAACGGCATCAGGGCCCCGACCATCTCATTCTGGCTGGACCGCAGCGTGCTGCTGATGGTGGAAAGCATGGACCGTTCACCCACAGATGCGTGGCGTCCGGAGAACATGTTGTACCGGCTCATTTCCCGCAGCACGTTCTGGAACAGCTCGAACTCATAGTTCACAAACGGATACGATGCGATGAAATCGTCCTTGCTGTATGCCTTGCTATTACTGAATTTCGAAGTCTCACGAGTGAATTCGAACATGGTGCGCAGGTTCGCGTTCTGCTCATCCCACAGCTCGTTCATCACCGACTCATATTCCGGTTTCTTGGTCAGCAAGCGCTTCTGAATGACCTCCACCACGTCGGCGCTGTTGAGCTTCAGCTTGATGGAGAATCTGCCCTGGATCTTCGAAAAATCATAGCTTTGTTGCTTGGTCCGATCGCCGACGATAGTATCCATGTCTTCCTGGGAAGTGACCACCACCCATGCACGCCCGTTGGTCTTGACGGCAAGATCCTCGGCGATGGATTGCAGTGACAGCATGAGTTCTCTGTTCTCACCGATGAACTGGCCTACCTCATCCACGAGGAACAGGATGCGGCGGTTCGGTTCCTGACGGGACAGCCACACGTTCACGTCGTCTGCGAAGTCGCCGACCGTCATCGTGTACGTATCCTCGTACCGTTGAATGATGCTGTCTTGCTCCGGTTTGCCTGTCACCGCGGCATAGGCTTCGCAGATCTCATCATCCCATAGCACGGCCTCACCACGGCCTTCGCTCCATGGTTTGCCAGCCACCTGTTCGAACTCTTGTTTGAAATCCTCGAAATAACCATTGCTCGCCAAATCGCGTTCGAATTTCGCAACGTATGGATTCTTGCCGTAGAAACCACGCGCCTCATCGAATACGCGAACAAAAGCGTACAGCAGCATGTCGGAGGCATTGGATTTATCCGCCTTCTGATCGATGTTGAATAAAATCGACGTGGCTGGTATCGTCAAAGCCTTTTCAAGCTGACCTGCAAGCATCTGGTCGTCCTGCGATTCGGCCTTGCCCATGAAGGCATGAACAATCTGTTCGCGACTCATGGTCGGCTTATTGCCCTTGTCAACGAGTTCAGCCGGGACCTCGCCCAGAATATGCGACAGCATCTTCAACAGGTGCGATTTACCGGAACCGAAGAAACCGGAAATCCATGCACCGTTCTGTTCGTGGTTCGACGGGTCGTTGTACGCATCGAGGAATTTGGCCAGATTGCGGCAGATCTCCTCCGTAAGCACATACTCGTTGACCTCGTCGTCAAGATTCTTCTCATCATTGGCCTTGATCACACCGTTGATGTTGCGGTCAATGTCCTTGCTGAACAGCTCCTTGAAACTGATGCCGCTTTCCCCGTTCATCTGCGTTCCCTTCTTCTTTGAACGAATACTTCGCAATCGTTACCCGCGTTCCGCCTGAATCGGCCAGACGACCCGTGAACCGTCATTCCTGTCATTCCTCCAACCGCACGCTCATCTCACGCAGGTTTTGAGCACGATAATAATTGTCTCCAGGCAAACAGCCGAATAGCGACATGACCGACCCCGCAGAAGCGCTTCTCGTAAACGTGCCCGGGTAGAACAACACCAATGGGCGGTCATCGATACGCCCCTGCAACGCGTTGAGCAGTGTATGCGCACGAATATATGGGTAGACCTTGCCGATTCCCGTAATGAACACGATATCGGCTCCGCCTTCGCTCTTGGCCTGCTCGTAATGATCACGGATGGTATCAGGCAACTGAGCCGTATCCGCGCCCAACACGTTATCGAGCAGTCCTAAAAACTTATCCGTATGCGCGTCCGACGAGACTTTCCTGTGGCGTTTTTCTTCCCTGTTGAGCACACGATCCAGAATGCCACGCTTGCTAAGAATCTCCAGAACAACATCGTATAAATCCAGCGTGAGCACCTGCGGAGCATAATCGCCATCATATTTCGGCGTCATCGTCTGCAGCTGACTCACCAATTGCCTGATATGTTCGGCGACCTCAAGCTCTTGCCTAGGCGGATAGTCATAAATGTAATAAGGCTGCTCACCGGCCAATCCACTATTGGTTCTGAACGAACGGGACTCCATAATCTCGCGCAAATGAGCGAAATCAGCATCAATGTCACGGTGCTCATCGGCAGCTTCAACGCCTGCGATGAAATCGGTCATGCTATCCCCCATTCATACTCACAAGGATGATTCACGCATCGGGAAAAACCCGAAGGAATCCGGTCTCTTCATAAGAATATCCGTCAAAGAGGGACTGGGTAGGAAGGAGACCACCGTGTCGGAATTTTTATCGAACAGATGGGCCTCAGCCATGGCCTTGAACAGATTGGATCGGAGCTTCTTCGCCGTTCCCTCGCTTATGGTCTCCAACTCGGGATGCCATGTGGCCTTGTTCGCAATGAAGCGGGCATAATCATCGAAATCAAGATGCAGGTTCCCTACAAGATAGTGCTTTTTGAGCACTTCGACAGCGAATTCCCCAACGATTGCGTAATACCGGCACATTGCGATCCACATAAGCGCCTCGCGGTCGGATGCGGAGGAATCCGGGCCTGCCAAATATGCAAGTTCCCTAACCGTGAGCGCGCTGAGCCGCCTGATGGTCTCCGCCACAACGCGCCTGTTCGCGGAATCCGTGCGAATTGCGAGAACGTTTTCCTCGATGGCCTGCTGGCGAATCGCAACAATGGACTTGCCCACCTCGGTTTGGGAAGAACACTCGACGTTGCCGCCGACTGCATGGTTCAGATGCTTCAGATGATTCAGATACATTTCGGCAAGCGCCCGGCCCTGCGAGGCAAGAAGTCCACCGACAGTGAAGGAAAGCCGGTACCGCTCCCCTTGCGTCGCCTCCGCACCATATGAGCCCGCCATGCGATTCTCCCTCTGCTAAGACATCAGTGTTAAGACACAAGAATATTTCAGAGTATTCCTAGGTGTGGAAGTATCGGCATATCAACTCTAGTTGTGGAATCATTCCGTTTATCCTGGTCTAAGGGTCTCTTTCGATATGCAGCTATCCACCGCTCGAGCAATAGGTAATATAATGATGCGCAAGCTTAACAATTAGAATAACCTGAGGTCAAAGGAGACAGATCATGTTCGGCAAAGTTCGTAAGACAAGAAGCGACTGCACCGTTGACACGTATGAGAAGAAGCACGACCTTCCAACCGGCACCATTCGAAATAAGGACGGGCGGAAAGCGCACAAGGACAAGACGCTTGCAACGCTCCGTAAAGAAAATGGGAAAGATTATCGCTGATAAATCGGTTTCCGTTCAACAATGCGCCTTCTTAAAGGCACGGATGCAGTAAAACGCACAACGATGTTTCGAGCATACTTGTTACTCCCAATCAGGGAGTTCAAGAAAAAGTCACCAACTCGTACTGTGGACGCCAACTTGCAGCAACACACCACAATCGAGCAACTGAGGTGCGACCTCAACGACTACGTGTGGCGGTTCAATAATCAGCGACTCCACTCCACTCTTGGATACTGGAGTCCAAAAGAATTCACCGAACGAGGACTCATCTTCTAGGAAACCGTCCAACACACCGTTGCCAATTCACATCCCGTTGGATTGGTTTTCTGGATAGTTACCAATCTAACGGGTGTTGCACTTTCATTTAGACAACAAGATAATTAATTAGACAGTCTGGGGGATAGGCGATGTACATAAAGGAAATGCGCGTATTTGGATTCAAGAGATTTTCCAAGCTGCAAGTTGAATTCTCACCTGGAATTAATATTGTCGTCGGTGATAACGATGCGGGAAAGTCAACACTTCTCGAAGCCATCACCGCAGTATTAGATGGACAATATAGAGGAACCTCTTTAGCAAGGAATCTGTCGGAGGATTTATTTAATGCTGAAAATGTAGCCACATACATAAAAAATATTCGTTCAGGAACTCAATGCGAACCGCCAGAGATTCTTATCGAAGCTGTATTTGGCGGTAATGACCAAGAAGAATTATTAGCTCTCTATGAAGGGGACGCCAATTCCAAGGGGGCGAAGGAATCTGGTATATCCCTTCGCATCACCTTGGATACAGACTCATTCGCCAATGAATATCAAGAATTCGTTGATTCCAGAGAATGCTTTGGAATTCCGATAGAGTACTACTCTTGTTCTTGGACTACATTTGCCCGTAAATCAATCCGCCCTGTCGGGATTAAATTCAATGCTTCACTAATTGGCGGAGGGCACGCATTTGCTTGGGCAAATGCTAAAGCGGTTGTTTCAAGAATTGCTCGGAATGTGCTGGAACCGAGTGATCGGATTGTTGTCTCTCAGGCGCATAGACAAATGAGAAGCAACTTTTCCACAAATGAAAAAGTCCAACAGATCAATGATAAGATATCCGAGAAAGTAGAAAGTCTAACCAGGAAAAAGGTTACCTTAGGCTTCGAGGCAGATACCGTTAGTTCTTGGGAAAACGGCATTGTAACAAAATTGGAGAATATTCCTTTCTCAAATGTGGGAGATGGGACCAAAAGCATTATCACTGCAGAATTGGCACTATCGAAAAGTAAAGATGGTCAAAAAGATGTGATTCTTCTTGAAGAGCCAGAAAACCACTTATCTCATACACGGCTGAGCATGTTCCTCGACGATGTTAAAAAACGCTGTGGAGACATGCAATTGGTAGTAACAACTCATAGCAGTTTCGTGGCAAACAAACTTAACCTCAACAATCTCATACTATTAAACGGAGACGAATCAACTTCCTTCACAGATTTGCAAGAAGACACGTCTCGCTTTTTCATGAAGGCTCCTGGCTACAATACCTTACGAGTCTTGCTCTGTAGGGCATCAATACTTGTGGAAGGGAACGCCGACGAACTCGTTGTACAGCGCGCATACCTTGACTCGTATGGAAGGCTTCCGATTCAGGACGGCATTGACGTCATATCAGTGGGGGGAACCACTTTCTTAAGATTCTTGGAAATCGCTCAAAAAATCGAAAAAGATACTGTTGTCGTTACCGATAATGACGGGAATGTCAAAGCCCTTCGAAGCAAATACAAGGACTATCCTTTTATTAATTCGCCAGAAGCCACCAATGCCCATCAAGTCATTTCTTATGATGAAGGCTATCTCACTGAGGGGAAAGCGAAAAAAGTAAACTATAATACCCTCGAATCTGAGATATACGAGTCGGCAGGTGCGGAGAAGTTAGCTAAAATTCTGGGCAGATCAACTAATAACCGCGATGAAACACTCGACTATATGGAAAAACATAAAACCGAAGTGGCTCTAAAAATATTTGATGCAACAGAAAAGATAACATACCCAAATTACATTGTTAAAGCTATCGAATGGGCTGCCCGTAAAGTTGGCGCCAAGAAGGTTGGTGTTGGCAAATAATGTCTAGAATGTATCTAGCCGCGGCGGGTTCCGGAAAAACAACATTTCTTCTGGAAAAAACATCAGATAAAAGCAAGAGGTATCTATATACAACTTTTACGGATGAGAACGCAGAAAACGCTCGAGACATGCTCATCAAAAAATACGGATGCGTACCATCGAACGTGACCATTCTTCCATGGTTCAGCTTCCTGTTGGAACATGGGGTTCGCCCATTCCAAGGTGCCGCTGGTTTTAAGAATATGCAATTTACCGGCATACAGATAAAGCCAGAAGGCCGTAATTATTATAAACAGCCAGCCCTTAGACATTACTGCAACTCGTCCAACGCAATTTATGCGGCTAAGCTGTCTAAACTCGCTTTGCTCTGTAATAAGCAGAGTGACGGAGCAGTACTTAATAGACTGCAACGCATATTTGATGCTGTCCTGATTGACGAAGTTCAAGATATGGCTGGATACGACTACGAATTCATAGAACTTCTCATCAATTCCGATATCGATATAATCCTCTGTGGAGATGAGCGACAGAAAACTTATAGAACCAATGGAAGCCGCAAAAACAAGGGCAAAACACTTGAATGCTTTCTTCAGGAAAAGAAACTGACCGGTAGATGTCCAGTAGATCGAAGCACCTTGAACGGCAGCCACAGATGCGGAGAAACAATTATCCAGTTCGCCAACAAACTATATCCCACATTCCCCCAGACCAAATCTTTAGCGAAATCATCATCAAGCCGTCATTCTGGAGTTTGGCTTGTTCCAAATTCGTCCGCCCAACTCTACTCCGATAGATATCATCCAGTCGTCCTTCGCAATAAAAGCAATGTCAAAACCATAGATTCATCCAGCATTCTCAATTTCGGCAAATCTAAAGGAAGAACTTATGATGACGTTCTGATTTATCCTGTTGGCGATGTCCGAAAATGGCTCGGCGATCATGAAAAAGATTTAAAAAATCAAACACGTTCACGGTTTTATGTTGCAGTCACGCGAGCTCGTTACAGCGTCGGGATTGTCCTTCCCGACAAAGAAGCTGATCAGCTAAGTGACATTTATCATGTATGGAAAAACACTTTTGAGTAGAAGGGAGCTGCAGACATTTTCTTGGAGACTGAATGAAAGGATTATCGTATGTTCAGTCCCGAGGAACGGCAGCATGCGGTGGTAGTGTCCGAAAACCATAACCGTAATGAAAAAGATTCTTCCAACACCATGAGCCGGCAGACACAACACTGTTAAGGCATGCATCAAGTTACAATTAATCCTCATGACTTCGGCGAATAGGGGTGCAATGAAAACACTGGATGAGCTTATGCAGCATCTGTGCGATAACGGCATTGCTTGTTCTGGTGAATTGCAAAAAAGAGAATTGAAGAACCTGGGGTATTACCACGGCTATAAGGGGTACCGATTCGCTGGCATTGCAAAGAATCGTCTTCACTTGCAGTCCTTCGAGCAGATTTCATCGTTGAATTCTTTTGATATGGCGTTGAAATCTTTAATTTACCCTCGAATCATCGCCGTGGAAACCGCTTTGAAGAATTACACATTGGAGGAAGTTCTTCAAGATGCAGAGTCACCATTTCTTGATCAGATTTTTGCTCAAAGTCTGAATGCGTATAAGGAATATCGTGGCGCTAAGAAGCAATACAAAATAAAGCTGCTGCGCCGGTTGAGATTGAGGAATGAGATGGACAGTCTCCTGTCTCAACGTTATAAAAGCTCCGTACCGGTTATTCAACATTTTTTTGACGCTGATAAGCAAGTACCGATTTGGTCAATTTTCGAGGTGATTACTCTCGGGACTTTCGGAGCGTTCTACAAATGTTTGGATGCGCGTGTAAAGCAAGCGATTGTCCAAGAGCTGAATATGCCAAGCAACTTTAACTCGGCTTCACTTCTTGGCGATATCATTTTCACCCTTAAAGATCTTCGTAATGCTGTTGCCCATAATGGGATAGTGGTAGGCGTCCGTTTCAAAAGTAATTCGGTTAACCAGGGTATCGGTAGGCTGATAAATGGAGATTCGAACATAACCGGCATCAATTTCAACGAAATAACAGACTACATTGTATTGATGGCCTATTTGTTGACGAAACTTCAATTTGCAAAGGCAGACAGAACCAAATTTCTAGATGATTTTCTTGCAATTTTGGAAGAATACAGAGCATCGCTCCCTCAACCAATTTTCAGCAAGCTCGTAAGTTCACAGGCTGTGAGGAAGATCTAGGAGACGAGGAAGTTTTCAGATGGGAGCGATTGAAAAAAACTATTCTATCGGCGTGTGGCATTTGTTTTCATGCTAAATCAGCCAATTAATTGCGGTGGAAGCCTTCGGGCGACACCTAGGAGGAGCCGATGCGTCGGCTCCTCTTTTTTAACATCTTCCAGCCCATCGGTTTTTCAGTCGTCTATCTCAATCGCGTGAATCGTGATTTCGCCATCTTCCGAGAACTCAACTTTTCTGAATTCCGAGCTGAGCTCCATGCCAATCTCGTCGAACTCACCGTTCAGATTGCGCACCAGCGTATCGGCCAATCGGCCGCTAGAGTTTTCAGCTACACCCCCACTCTGGTAAGACGCATTGCGCTTAACACCCATGGTATTCGCTCCTTTGCCTGTTCGGTGGATAACATGCGGGCAATCCGCATTCACCATGGGCCATGTTTTCTTCGCGAGCGCGATAGGTTTCCACCGGATAGAATCTGCATCCACATTAGTAATCCGTCAGAATGTGTTCGCGCACTTACATCTTGATTGCATATTTTGCCATTCATGTGGCATGTTCAATTGCCCAAGGCTGTACAGTCCTGTATATCAGCGCCCACCCAAGGCTACGTTTACGTCCCGAAATGCGGCGGGCCTCTTTTTCTACCTCTTTGTTACTATGAGTAGTAACAGTAGCCTCCAAGCCTCTTAACAATGCTCAAATCCGGAGGCTCTTTTTTATCAAGCCACGCAAGGATAAGTCATGGCTTATAAAACAAGCTGAGTCGAATGATAACTATTTCTGGGGATTATGCCATCCTAAACGGTGGCATTAGACACAGCAACCTGACCAATTTTGTCAGCTCTCTGAATCTCATTGTCAGAAGAAAAGCCCAACATTGAAGGGAATAATCAATGTCATACGTTTTCTTAAGCGGAACATGTGAAGCGCACAGACTATCGCAACAATGTGCAAGGTATCTTTTTCCGTCATTCCCATAGCGCACCTCAGATAATGCGGAACATCGGATTGGAGGTTATGGAATTGACGAATATCACACGCTGCATTTCAGCCAGTCTGTCCTGCAGTTCAGTGGTAATGTATCGTTTTTCACCAAGTCGATCTCCCGACCAAAAGTCGATGCAAGATCATCACGCAAAGCCCACTCATCAATCATTGGATTGGCGGTGTCGTCAAACTGATAGATGAAATCGATATCCGAATCCGCATGCCCCTCCCCTCGAGCCATGGAACCGAACAGGTACAGTTCATTGACATGATGCCGCAGCGCGATAGGACGAGCAATCTCCGCTATCTGCTGCGGCATAGCGACCCGCGAAATCACATCAAGCGCTTTCATAGAGCTAGAACATGTGCAAGTTTCTTTTCCACCTAGCGCATGACATCATCTTCCAAAATTCCAATGCGTTGGCCCAATGCCGAAGTGTGCACTGCAAGAATCTTCTCCGTCATCACCCAACTTATTTTAATCAAACCATTCTGCGCAGTAGGAGGAACTTTAACCCGGGTAGTCATATCATCCGACGTAAAAGAAATCATCAGGCATACCACAGTAGAGTCAAAACCCTCGATTTCGTCATTCTGCACAACGACAACCGGCCGAGGCTTTCTCGCGTAACCATCAGCCAGCACAGTCCAGATTTCACCCCTCCTCATCAGCGATCATCCTCATCGACAAATCATTAGCGAAATCAGAAGCCTCCCGTTCATTCTCGAATGGTTCCGCAACCTGTCGAACTCGTACCTGGTATGGGAACCCCTGATATTCATTAAAGGACGAGACGAACATACGCAGCGCATCAGCCGTGGAAAGACCAAGCTTCTTTGTCGTTTCACGGAACTCTTCCGCCTGATCATCATCAACACGTGTCGCAAGCTGAACTACCATTGCCACTCCAATCACTATTTTTTATCATTTTATATCTTATTGACATGTTTTGCTAATATTCCATATCTGGATTACTAAAACTCTAGATTCACAGAATTTGCAATGTGGCAGCCGAACGCCAAAACCCGAAGTATGAGCGTTGGAATTCCAACGTTCATACTCGCCATAATCGCCAAACAGTGCCACAAACAAGCCAACAAGCGTTTTTGGGGAGAGTCATTCGCGTGATGTTGCGCTCTATCATTGATAAAAACATCCAGCAACCGCATAATACCGTAAGGAACCACATGCGCTATTTCACTTCGGACACGCATTTCGGCCACCCTCTGGTCACCGCACTGCGCGGATTCCTGAACAATGGCAGGCTCCGCACCGAATACCGTGATGTCTGGCAGGCGCAGGGTCGCGCCGCCGCGCACGCATGGATCAAACAATACGTACGCGACAATCAGACGTCGTTCAAAGCAATCTGCGACATCACACGCCATGAGAACACCATCATCGGCAACATCAACGAGACCGTCGGGCGTGATGACGAGCTATGGATTCTCGGCGATCTCTCCTACCGGTGCACCGTCGAGCACACGCTCGACTGCCTGCGCCGCATCAACTGCCGCCATCTGCATCTAATCATCGGCAACCATGACCGCAACTTCCGTCTCCGATCCAATGACGCGCTATACGAGAACGTGTTCGAGACCATCGACGACTACCGTGAAATCGACATGGAACTTCCCGTCCTCGACGGAACCGGCAAGCCGACGGCCGCAACCACACGGCAGACCATAGGCATGAGCCACTTTCCCAGACTCTCGGCATTGGCCGAAGAACACGGCAACTGGCCGGAAAACTGGAACAAGTTCGCCGATGTGGCGCCTACCACCGAAGGTTGGCTGCTCTACGGCCACACGCATCAAGGCATTCCAGACGGCACCGATCCGCTCAGCGTGAACGTGGGGCTCGACGCATGGGATTTCAAGCCAGTCAGCGAGCAACAAATCCTCGCCTGGTTCACATTCCGGCACGCCGACCAATCAAAGTAAATTCCCCCGAGCATGCGTCATCGTCCGGAGACAAAGCGGGTGAGGACTCCCGACTTGGCCAAGGCTCGGTAGAGGATCCACGAGCCGAACCCGGCGAATACGATCGCGCTCAGCAGCTCGCATGCCGTGCCGATAAGGCCGCGCGGGCTGAAGAACGAGAACGCCTGGTAGTAGAAGAACAACAGGTAGAAGTTGTATACGATGCCGATCGCCACGGATGACAGCAATGTGACGCCAAGCGTCCAACGGCGGTAGCGGAACAGTGCGAACACCGTTTCGGCGGCGAGCGCCTGCACGAGCGCGATCACTACCAGACTCACACTGTATTTCGTGCCGAGCACCACTTCCACGAACGAGGCGACTAACAGCACGTAGGCCGACGCGCCCGGTTTGCGTACGATCAGCAAGCCCAGTGTGGCGGGGAAATAGAACAATGCGTGCAGCAGTGCCGCGGAGCCTGGAAGTATCAGAGTCAGTAAAGGAAACAAGCCATAGGACATGCCATCGAACACCCAGAACATCACGCCGGACATTACGCCGACGGCCGCTCCGACGGCGATGTCGACGACACGCCATTTCAGGGATCTGCGTGTTTCCTCCGTTGTTTGCGGAGCATGCTTCAGCATCGGGATGCGTGGTTTTTGGGTAATCGTTTCAGAGGATGGCTCTGCCATGATGAATCCTTGCCTTGGTTGACGCCGCGCACCGTGAGTTGGAGATCGCGGCGGTCGCCGTGGGCCGTTCCTCGACCTGCGCGGCCCGGGCAGGAACGACGCGCGCCATTATACGGCCTATTGTTGCCGAAAATGTTCCATGCTCCGAGTTCCGGCCGTTTTCGCTCCTCAACGCATAGGAAATTCGCCGCTCGCTGGCATGCATGATGCCATGTGGGAAAGCCAAGAAGCCGCGCATCCAGTCCAAAATGCGTGGCTTCTTGCTTGAGCAAGCACTGTTTCAGTGGGGAATGACTTCAGCAACGTCCTTCGTACAGGAAGTAAGACATGGGCTCGTCATCCGCCAACAGGCTTGTCGTGCCGACCGTCAACCCGCTGGACGAGCTGTCTGTCGGATTCGGCCGCGAGGAACCATCGTTCCGGTCATCACGTTCGGCTTTGCGGATTAGTCCGCGATGGTCGTAGAAACCGACATCGCATGTGCTGTCGGTGAACAGGAAGTATTCGCGCAGGCCGGCGTCATGGAATACGCCAAGCATATGGTTGAACAGTCTACGACCCACTCCCATGCCTCGTGCGGCCGGGGAAACGACGAACAGCACCACTTCGGCCTCGTATTCCTTGCCCGCGTCATGTTTCAACGCCTCGTCGGCCTGCAGAATGGCCAGCTGCGCAAGCAGACCGTGACGTCCCTCGTGGCTTGCCAGCAACGGCAACGTGAGGCAATGTCGGCGCAGCATATGGCGTGTCCGCTGCCGACCGGTGATATCCGAACGCAGCGATCCGAGAATCACGCCGAGCACCTGCCCATTAAGTTCGGCCACGTATGCTTTGGTGGTGCGGGCCAGGCAATCCTGCATGTCGATTGCGGCAAGTCGATGCATGTTGCGCAGACGGGTCGCCTTGCGTAGTTCGGCGCGATGCTTGTCTGGGCCTGACGTCTGTCCGACCTCGTCATGCGTGTTGTGTGAATCGTTGCCATCGTCGTACCATGCGAGCCGTATCAGCTCTTCCAAAGCGGGAAAATCGGTGCGACGCAACGGACGGATGGTAGGTGTTTCACAAGTCATGCAACCATCCTATACCTCGCCCCTATCGAAGATGCGCTCAGGGCAAATGCGAAAGAATCGTTCGCATTCGGGCACGGTACGGCACTCTGCGGGAACGATTTCATTACGCTGATACACGGTATGAAGTGATGTAGGACGATGACGACACGAGGCTTGCGATGAAGATGATGCTGCGACGGCTGGCGATTGTGGTGTGCGTTACGCTGGCGTTGCTGTCGGCGGCCTACGCGTTCGCCGTGTTGAGGACGCATTCGGGCACGGGATTTTGGAAGGTCTGGCTGGTTCTCGCCGTTGTTTTCGCATTGCTGGCGATTGGCATCGCATGTCACTGGTGGGCGGCGCTTCCCCGGATCATCAGGGGCGCCATCATCGCTGTGGTAGCCATCGGCATTGTCGCGTTTTGCACAATAGAGGGTTGCATCATCGGCAATATGAACGCTCAGGGCGAGCCGGATCTTGATTATGTGATTGTGCTTGGCGCGCAGGTGCGCGAGTCGGGCCCCAGCAAAGCGTTACGCTATCGGCTGGACAGAACCATCGATTATCTGGAGGAGAATCCGGATACCATCTGCATCGTTTCCGGCGGTCAAGGCCATAACGAGCCGTTCTCCGAAGCGCAGGGCATGGCCGACTATCTGCAGAAGCATGGGATTGCGGAAAACCGCATCATCCAGGAGTCCAAGTCGGAATCCACTATGGAGAACATCGTCAACAGCAAGAAGCTTATGCGGCAGGAGAACGCTTCGGTCGGTATCGTCACCAATGATTTCCACATGTTCCGTGCCTTGCAGATCGCACATGCCAATGGTCTGAAGCAGGCGCAGGGCATCGCGGCAAGTTCCCCGAAGGACATGCTGGTCAACAATATGGTCCGTGAGTTCTTCGCCGAAATCAAATTCCTGTTCTCATAAGCGCCAATCAGCGTTTCAGTGCCCGTCGTCACTACGCAAGATGCGTGCCGCGCGGCAGCCATTCCTTCTTCGGCAGGGTTGCGAATGTGGGCCATTGTTCCGCAGCGGCACCGGCCGCGTCCAGCCGATGTTGGAAGCCGGGCCATTTCGGGTCGGCTTCCAACAGTCGTCCGAGCAGTATGGCGGTGGCGTGAGCGTCGCTTAACGCGCTATGCGCATCCTCGTTGGCAATGCCGAAATACTCGCAGCAGTCGGCGAGCTTGCCCCGTCCGATCAGGGAACGCGACAGTTTCATCGTGCACAGCATGGTGCTTTGATCGACCGGAATGGAAGCTCCCATACGCGAGTATTCCGCAAGTAGGAACCGTGAATCGAACGACACGTTGTGTGCCACGAACACGCGTCCGGCGAGCAGGTCGCGCAGCTCATGCGCGATACCTTCGAAATCGGGAGCATGCAGCAGTTCGCGTGCGGTAATGTGATGCACCCATGAGGCGCCGACACTGCGATCGACATGAATCAGCGTCTCATGCTCGTCTTCGAGCGTACCGTCCGGAGCCACATGCACCAGGCCGATTTCGATGGCCCGGTCGCCTTTTGCGGGACTTAAACCCGTGGTTTCGAAGTCGACTACCGCATATCCTTGAGAATTCATCACACCTGCCAGTATATAGGTCCGGTTAGCTATCTCTGCTGCTCGTCAGACGTTCGCCGAAGCGGCCTGCGCTATGGTTCGGATATCGTCTGGAGTCGTTCGGCAGCATCCTCCAATGAGTCGAGCTCCCGCGTCGATCCATTGCGGTACCAGATGGGCGAAGGCCGGTTCGGAACCGGTGGGATTAGGCGACCAGGTTTTGGTTTTCGGATCGTAGATGTCACCGTTGTTCGGATACACGATGATCGGCTTGTCCGTAACCTGTCGGATGGCCCGAATTGCTGGAAGCACACGATCACGACGGCCAAACCGGACACGGACACCAATACCAGATAAACCGTGGAAGCGGCCACGACGCTGGACAGCAATGCCAGCAGACCGCCGATCATGCTCAGGCGAAGCGCGGTCATCGGCACTCCCCTGCTATTGGTTTTGGCGATGTTGTGTGGGATCATGTCTTCGTTCGCCAAGGACCACAGCATGCGTGTGGAGGCGTACAACCCGGAGTTCGCAGCCGAAAGAATCGCGGTGAGCACAACGAAGTTCATCACGTCGCCGGCGAAAGGCAGACCAATGGAGTTGAACACCAGCACGAAGGGGCTTTCGTCCACACCGGCGTCCTGCCAAGGAATCAGCGAAGCCATGACCACGATGGAACCGATGAAGAAGATGACGAGACGGAACAGGGTGGTGCGGCTCGCCTTCGGGATGGCTTTGTCAGGATCTTTGGTCTCGCCGGCCGTTACGCCGATCAGCTCGGTGCCGGAGAAGGCGAAGTTCACCGTCAGCATGGTGGTGAACACCGGCATCCACCCGTTGGGGAACATCCGTCCTTCACGAAGTTCTCGAATAGCGGCGCATGGTCATACCCTTGAATCGGCAGCACGCCGAACACCGCGCAACCGCCTATGAGGATGAACAGCACGATGGCCGCCACTTTGATGAAAGAGAACCAGAATTCGGTTTCCGCGAAGAAGCGCACGGAAAGCGCGTTCGAGGTGAAGATCACCACGATGAACAGGGCACTTCAAATCCATACCGGCGTGCCGGGGAACCATTTGCGCAGATAAGTCCGGCAGCGGTGAATTCGGACCCCAATGTGACCGTCCAGGTCAGCCAATACAGGATCGCGACGGTGAAGCCTGTTCCAGGACCGATGAATTTGGTCGCATACACATGGAATGAGCCGGTTTCCGGCATGGCGACGGAAAGCTCGCCGAGGCTGAGCATGACCAGATACACAATCACCGCGCCGATAGCGTAGGCGATGACCGTGCCCAATGGGCCCGCCTGGTTGATGGTGTAGCCGGAGCTGAGGAACAGTCCCGTACCTATCACGCCTCCCAGTGAAATCATGCGGAGGTGGCGTACCTCCATCTTGCGTTTCAAATCGGTATGCGTGGTCTTCGCAGGGTTCTCCCGCGTAGCGTCCTTCATTTGATTCTCCCCTCTATCGTCGGCGGAACATGTCGCCGACGCCTGATTCATAATATTGGTTGCATCATTGAGGAGAGTCGAACCTCCAGTATTTGAGAGAAAAACGAAGAAGGCTGGAATCATCAAAGGATTCCAGCCTTCTTTACGCGTTTGTCAGCGCTTTAGCCTATCGGCGGCAGCGATTCACTCGGCGTCCTTGTCGGCGGCGAGCTCGTCGGCCACAGCGGCGGCTGCGGAAGCGGCTTCAACGCTCTTGGACTCTTCGTCTTCAGCGGCTTCGCCGAGGAAGGCGCTCAGGTCCAGGGTCTCGCCCTCGGACTTGAAGGTCACGGCGCGCATGCCGGAGAGCAGGCCCTTGGAGCGGCCGACTTCCTGCACGGCGGAACCGATCTGGCCGTTGCGGATGATGGCCTGGATGAAGGCGTTCGGGTCCATGCCGTACTGCTGGGCGATGGAGGCGAGGAAGTTGAAGACCTCACCCTGGGAGACCTTGACGTCCATGGTCTCGGCGAGCACGTCGAGCACCATCTGGTCGCGCAGTTCCTTCTCCACGGTTTCTTCGGCTTCGGCCTTCTGCTCCTTGGTGGCCTTGGACGGATCCGCGGTCACGTTCTTGAGCTGCTGCTCGACCATTTCGGCCTTGACGCCCTTCGGCACCGGAATCTCGAGGCCATCCTCGAGCTTGGCGATGAACGCGTCACGAGCGGCGGTGGCCTGACGGCCTTCGGCGTCCTGAGCGGCGACCTTCTTCAGGTCTTCCTTCAGCTCGTCGAGGGTGTCGAACTCGGAGGCTTCGGAAGCGAAGTCGTCATCGAGTTCCGGCAGTTCCTCGGCCTTGACGGAGTTGACCTTGACCTTGATCAGGGCCTTCTCGCCTTCGTGCTTGCCAGCCTCGAGGGTGCCTTCGAAGCTGGTTTCCTCACCGGCGGACAGGCCTTCGAGGGCCTCATCCAGGCCGTCGAGCATGGTGGCGGAGCCGAGCTCGTAGCTCACGCCCTCCTGGGAGTCGACGGTTTCGCCGTCGATTTCGGCGTTGAGGTCGATGTTGGCGTAGTCACCCTTGGCGGCCGGACGGTCGACGCTCACGAGGGTGCCGAAACGCTGGCGCAGGGCTTCCAGACGGTTGTTGATGTCCTCATCGGTGACCTCGGCCTTGGCGACCTCGATCTCCATGCCGTCAAGAGCCGGCAGTTCGATGTCCGGGCGACGCTCAACGGTGGCGACGAACTTCAGCTTGGTCTCATCCTTGGCGGATTCCGGCACGTCCTGAACGTCGATCTCCGGCTGGGCCATCGGGTGGATCTTCTTGGTTTCAAGAGCCTTGGAATACAGCTCCGGCACGCCGTTGTTCACAGCTTCGCCGGCGACGGCACCGAAGCCGATACGCTGGTCGATGATTTTGCCGGGCACGTGGCCCTTACGGAAGCCAGGCACGTTGACCTGCTTTGCGATTTCCTTGCGAGCCTCGTCGAGATACGGGTTGAACTCCTCCGGGTCGACGGTGACGGTGAGCTTCACCTTGGTCGGCTCAAGATTCCTGACGCTGATTTTCACGCTTGCGCTCCTGAAAAATACGGTTCTTCATATTTCTGCCGTTAGGCAACCTCTACATAATAGCGCGACTTACGGACTCTGCAACTAGGGAGACCTGCCAGTCGCGTGCGCCCTGTTCGCTGAGGAATCGCGCGACGTCACGCTTACGAGGTTCGTCCGTCCAGCACAGGTTACGCAAATACTGCGGTTTGATGACGATTTCCACAGGCGTGCGCGTGTCCTCCGCTATCTGGGAGACCGCCTTGCGCACCCTGTTGAGCACTTGCAGACGTTCCGGATACCGTTCCTTCCACACGCGAATCGATTTGGGAGCCGAGGCTGACTGCGATTCATGACGCCGCGCGGCGCCGCCGTCCACGTCCGGCCATTCGCTTGGCGGCAGGGCGAGCGCGTCCTGGATGATGTTCTTCCACATGCTCGGTTTGATTTTGCGTTGAATCGGCGCGTACCGTTCGAACATCTTGTCCTGTTCGGAATCGGTATGGATGCGCACACGTTCGTTGATGGAGCGAATCGAGCGGAATTGCGCAGCGTTGTGTGGTTTGCGTTTCGCCACTTCGATGATGGAGCTGTCGGACAATAGCAGGGTCGGCGCGATGTCGTATTCGCGCGCGAGTTCGTCGCGTCGGGTCCATAGCGCGCGGACGATGGCCAGCGCCTGCCGGTCACGCATGACTTCAGTGATGTGCGAGACATGCATCCAGGGAATCAGATGCTCCTTGCGTGGTCCCAGACCTTCTTTGAGCGCGTAATCGAACTCTTCCTGAGCCCATTCCATCTTGCCTTGGCGTTTGAGTTCGGCGCGCATCTTCGTTTCAAGCTCGATGAGCAGTTCGACGTCCAACGCCGCGTAATTTCGCCAGTCGCGGGGCAACGGACGATACGACCAGTCAGCCGCAGAATGTTCTTTGGCAAGGGTCAGTCCAAGAAAATGCTCGGTGACAGCGGCGAGTCCGAATCGTTTCAATCCCAGCAGACGCGCGGCGATTTCCGTGTCGAACAGCCGTTGCGGTTCCATGCCGAGTTCGTCGAATCCCGGAAGATCCTGCAGGGAATCATGCAGAATCCATACCGCATCTCCGACGGCACGGTTGAAATCGTTCCAATCCGCCCCGGCCGCGGCGAGCGCCTGCGGATCGAGCAGGCCGATGCCGGCTCCGTCGCGTTTGAACTGCACCAGCCAGTCCTCATGCCCATACCGGAAGCCGGATGCGCGTTCCGCGTCCGCGGCAAGGGAGCCATGTGAGGAAGCCAGCTCACTGCAATAGTCACGGAATGCCGGCAACGTGTCGATCACGTTGGGCACGCCTTCGCGCGGTTCCGCCAGCAGCTTCGGCTCGTCAGTCAACGGGGTTTTCCTCCTCGGATTGCGTCATGGACCGGAGGAACGACGCCCACTGTCCGACTTGGGAGCCGGCGTCAAGGCCTCCATCGGCATAGTCTAGTGGAGTCCAAGACACCCGGATCTCACAGCCCACCCTGGGCACGTCGGGGTCATGGCCGAATGCTGTGTTTTGGGTGACTGTGACGGTGCCGGATACATGTTCGGAATCGTTTGGATTGAGACGTTCCATCATCATGTCCCAGTACATGCCCGGAGTCAGGCAGTCGTCCTCCTTGTCGGACAGTGGCAGGGATGCGAAAGCCACGCAACGCCAGTGGGAATGCCAGTCCTCTCGGAATTTGAGCGAATACAGGATCATGATCCAGCCGGATGCGTATGTTTCATCGCATTCCAACGCGACGCCGATGCCGAAGTTCGCCATGGAATTGGGCACCGGAATCTCACGGTATGTCATGCCTTTCAAACGCCGCATACGGTCCACGGAAAGCACCGCGTTCCAGACTTGGTCGGGAACGCCCTGCGGTCGCATAAGCATGGTCTGTGGGGCTTCGCCGCCCATATCCGCTCCCTTGCCATCGGCGCGCGCCACGTTGCGCGCATCTCGTGGAAAATCAAAGATGTCTGCCATAGTTCAAGGCTACGACAGAGAAGGTCATTTCGTAGTATTTCGAACCACTTTGCCACGCGTCGAATGTGAAGATTTTTCAGCGTATGAATAAATTGGTCCATGCCATCGATTCAGTCGGTGGCATGGACCAATATGAGACGTTCCGCATATCCAGCGAATATGGGGAAGCCATTGAGAGGACGGGCGTTTAGTACACGGTGAAGCCGTGCGACTGGAACTGCTCGACCACACGTTGTTTCATTGCCGCGGACGGGCCTTTCTGGTCCTCCAACGGGTATGGGATGTTCAGCATGTGCCACTTCGGACGGCCAAGCTGGTGGAAGGGCAATACGTCGATATGTTCCAACGCGTCGCCGAAGGTCTCGCAGATCTTCGCCACGTTCTCGACGTTTTCTTCGGAGGATGTGAGGCCCGGCACGAGCACGAAACGCACCCAGATCTTCTTGCCTGCCTTGGCCAGACGCTGTCCGAAGTCGATGGTCGGCTGCAGGATGCCGCCGGTCACCTTATGGTAGGTCTCCTCATCGCCGGATTTGACGTCAAGCAGGCACAGGTCGATGTCATCCACCATGTCATCGGTGTAGCTCGCACCGAGGAATCCGGACGTGTCGAGGCAGGTATGCACTCCCATCTGCTTGGCGGCATGGAACACGCGGGACACGAAAGCCGGCTGCATCATGGATTCGCCGCCGGAGAAAGTGACGCCGCCGCCGGTGGCCTTGAATAAATCGGCATACCGCTCGATTTTCTTGACCATGGCTTCGTAGTAGACGGGCTTGCCGTCGCGCATCTTCCAAGTATCCGGATTCTGGCAGTACTGGCAGCGCAGAGGGCATCCGCTCATGAACACGGTCATTCTGGTGCCAGGACCATCCACGGAAGTGTTGATGTCCCACGAGTGCACGAAACCGATATCGCCGCTTTTCAACGCCTTGATGCGGTCGAGACGGTCCAAGCCGATTGGCGATTCGAATCCGGACAGGCCTCCCATCAGCGTCTGGTTGACGTAGTCCTTGGAATCCCTCAGCATGTGTCTGGTCGTGGAACGGAAAATATGTTCAGACATCAATGTCCCCTTTCATCTGCCATCCCAATCATATGGGAAAACGATATGGGAAAAGCGAAAGGGACGAAGCCACGAGCTCCGTCCCTTCGCATTACCGTCGTTTCATGCGACGGCTTTCATTTGGCTGATTGTGCCGTTCAGTCGACGACAGCGCCCTGGTGGAACGTACGGGAGATCACGTCGAGCTGCTGTTCCTTGGTGAGCTTGACGAAGTTCACCGCGTAGCCGG
>OAWN01000133.1_pt1 | contig 39939 bp, 38 predicted proteins | sample 1476801 | NCBI WGS metagenome assembly OAWN01 (sample SAMEA2580214, study PRJEB22360) | human gut metagenome | biome: human gut; feature: human-associated habitat; material: faeces | place: Denmark | collected 2008/2010 | reverse complement strand
TACTGCGAGCCGCACTGGCATCCGGCTCCTGAGCTGATTACCGTACTGGCAGGGCGGTTTACGCTCGCCGTCGGCCAGCAGAGCCTGGAGCTGGCGCAGGGGGACATGCTGTACATCAATGCGGAAGAGGTTCATTCCCTCAACGCGGAGGCGGCGGGCAGCCAACTGGTCACCGTTCAGTTTTCGCCCGGCCTGTTTGACGAACTTCACCCCTCGCCGCAGCTGGAATGGAGTACCTGCGGACGATCTTACACTGCGGCGGACAGTGAAGTGCATCAGCGGCTGGCGGGGTTACTGAAACAGCTGATCGACAACCCTGCGCCGTTTCAGCGTATCGCCGCCATTTATCTGTTACTGGATGCGTTAGTCTCCGCTGGCAAGCCGACGCAGCGCGGCGAAAGTTCGCTGCGCGACGAGGCGATGATCAAAAAAGGCATAGATTTTATCAATCAACACTTTGACCAGCCGCTGACGCTGAGCGAGGTCGCCTGCCATAGCGGGATGAGCTACTCCTGGTTTTCGCGGCTGTTTAAAAAGGTGAGTCGCTATAATTTTAAAGAGTATCTGACGCTGGTGCGGCTAAACAAAGCCCGCACGCTGTTGCGCGATACCCGTACGCCGATTACCGAGATTAGCCACAGCTGCGGATTTCAGGAGCATAAATACCTGATTGCCGCCTTTAATAAATACTGCGGCGTTACGCCGACCGAATATCGCAAGCGCTTCGTTTCACGGCAAAATATTGTCGAAAGCGAACTGGCTCCGGGGGAGGATTGCCTGTGTCTGCCGCTCAACCATGCGCTGCTTGAGCGGCTGGTGGCTAGTAGTCGATCCCCATCTGCGCTTTGATACCGGCATCAAACGCGTGTTTCACCGGACGTAGTTCGCTGACGGTATCGGCCAGTTCGGTAATTTCACGGTGGCAGCCGCGTCCGGTAATAATCACCGTCTGCTGCGCCGGACGGTTGCGTAACGCGGTAAGCACCTCTTCCAGCGGCAGATAGTCGTAGGCCACCATATAGGTGAGCTCGTCCAGTAAAACGAGATCGAGGCTTTCATCGGCCAGCATGCGGCGCCCGTGCTCCCAGACCGCGAGGCAGGCGGCGGTATCGCTTTCGCGATCCTGCGTATTCCAGGTAAAACCGGTCGCCATCACCTGAAACTCGACGCCGTGGGGTTCGAGCAGATTGCGCTCGCCGTTCGGCCAGGTGCCTTTAATAAACTGCACGACGCCAGCTTTCTTACCGTGCCCGACGGCGCGGGTGACGGTACCGAAGGCGGCAGTCGTTTTACCCTTACCGTTGCCGGTAAAAACGATCACGATACCGCGCTCTTCCTGCGCGGCGGCGACGCGAGCGTCAACTTTGTCTTTTACCCGCTGCTGGCGTTCGCGGTGGCGTTCATCACTCATTGTGCGATTCCTGGTTTGCGGCCCGGCTGGGCGTCAAAAGTCATTCCCGTCTTACGACGACTGTCGTCGCCCATCAGCCACAGGTATACCGGCATGATATCAGCGGGGGTTTTCAATTTTTGCGGATCTTCCGTCGGGAACGCATTGGCGCGCATTTTGGTGCGGGTGCCGCCTGGGTTAATGCAGTTGACCCGCAGATGGCGGTTTTGATACTCCTCGGCCAGCACCTGCATCATGCCTTCGGTAGCAAATTTCGACGCGGCGTAAGCGCCCCAGTTCGCACGTCCCTGGCGGCCGACGCTGGAAGAGGTAAAGACCAGCGAACCCGATTCGGATTTGAGTAATAAAGGAAGCAGCGCCTGGGTGAGCATAAAGGTGCCGTTCACGTTCACCTGCATCACCTGCTGCCACACTTCCGGCTTTTGTTGAACCATCGGGCAAACGTCGCCCAGCAGACCCGCGTTATGTAGCACTCCGTCGAGGCGCGGGTAGTGGATGGCTATTTTCTGCGCCAGCTGCTGGCACTCCTGCGGCGTGCAGGTTAACAGGTCGAGAGTAAACCAGCGGGCGGGAATGCCGCCAGCCTGCTCAATCTCTTGCGCGACGCCGCGCAGTTTCTCTTCATTGCGTCCGACCAGAATAACGCTGGCGCTATAGCGGGAATAGGTCAGGGCGGCTTCACGGCCAATGCCGTCGCTGGCGCCAGTAACCAGGATGATGCGGCCCTGTAACAGGTGACGTTGCGGTTGATAGTGCACGGCGACTCCTCGGGCGATCTGCTGACGATCGCGCTTGCTGTTCGGTATCTCACTTTTGCGCTTTATGCCTGAAAGCGCCCGCTAATGCAATCGGCGAAGCGGAAACTCTTCGCGGAATTAATATCTTGCAACGATTTCATCGTCGCTGAAAAAAACAGGAAGGCGCCTCGCACGCGACACAAAGCACAAAGACTTCTCGCCGACGGCTGATGTACACTGTGCGCCAACGTCAGTGGTTTACACAAGGTGAAAACGTGGAATTAGTTGCTCAATATGGCCTGTTTTTGGCCAAAATCGCGACCATCGTTGTCGCAATTGCGGTTATCGTCGCCATTATTGTTAACCTGACTCAGCGCAAAAAACAGCGCGGCGAGCTGCGGGTAACCAATCTTAGCGAGCAATATAAGGAGATGAAGGAAGAGCTGGCGGTTTCGTTGCTCGATGCGCCGCAGCAGAAGCTGTGGCATAAAGCGCAAAAGAAAAAGCTTAAGCAGGAAGCTAAGGCGTCTAAGGCGCGGGCGAAGCTGGGGACGCCTGAGCCGGACGCCAAACCGCGCGTCTGGGTGATCGATTTTAAAGGCAGTATGGATGCGCATGAAGTCAGCAGTCTGCGCGAAGAGATCACCGCGGTTCTGGCGGCGGCAAAGGCGCGCGATCAGGTGGTCATTCGCCTCGAAAGCCCCGGCGGCGTGGTTCACGGCTATGGTCTTGCCGCTTCACAGCTGCAGCGTCTGCGTGACAAACAGATCCCGCTAACGGTGGCGGTAGATAAAGTCGCGGCCAGCGGCGGTTATATGATGGCCTGCGTGGCGAACAGAATCGTCTGTGCGCCGTTTGCTATCCTTGGCTCTATTGGCGTCGTCGCGCAAATCCCGAACCTTCATCGCTTCCTGAAGAATAAAGATATCGATATTGAGCTGCATACGGCAGGCCAGTACAAACGTACCCTGACGATGCTGGGCGAAAATACCGAAGAAGGGCGTCAGAAGTTCCGCGAAGACCTCAACGATACCCATCGACTGTTCAAAGATTTTGTTCACCAGATGCGTCCCGAACTCGATATTGAACAGGTAGCCACTGGCGAACACTGGTACGGCGTTCAGGCGCTGGAGAAGGGGCTTGTGGATGCGGTGGAAACCAGCGATGAGCTACTGTTGGGTCTGATGGATAAACACGAGGTGATCGGCGTGCGCTATCAGCAGCGTAAGAAAATGCTCGATCGTTTTACCGGTAGCGCCGCGGAAAGCGCTGATAAACTCCTGCTGCGCTGGTGGCAGCGCGGGCAAAAACCGCTGATGTAATCCAGACAACGCGAGGCTTCGGCCTCGCGTTTTCGTCAGGGCCGGGCAGAAGTGTTAATCCGCCAGGTGATACTTATCAGACAGTTCGTGCGCGAGGTATTTAAACATATTAAATACCGCCGTACTTTTCGCCGTGGGCAGTCCTTGCTCATCAAGATAAAACTCGCCGCTGAACACCAGCACGCCGTTACGCTGCACGACGTCGGTGGCCTCGATCCCGGCTAACGTATCTTCATGTTCGCGAATGAGTTTGTTGGCTTTTTCCAGAAGCGTCTGGCGATCGATGGGTTGGGTTGTACCTTGCATAAATGCCTCCTGTGATTCTTCGCGGGTAGTCTACGCCGCGCGACGGCGAGGGGCAAATTTTCCATTGATCTTACAGGGGTAATTGCAGGCGCCGAATAAACATCAGTTAGTGGCGGGATTTGCTTTTGCATGCTAATAAAGTTGCGTAACGAATTTTATCAGGTACAGTGTGACGCTTTCAGCGATCTGGCAACAGATTTGCTTGACATTCGGCCAAAAATTATTCGTGCTATGTCGCCTGGCAAGAAAAAGCCAGCAAACTCAGCTATCTGGTTTTATGGATGTGAAACCGGTGCAAAGGGTTGATATCCATCGACAACGACGCAACATAGGTTGTGACGTGTCGCCAGTGGATGGTGAATCAATGTGCGATGTATTCCTGGATGAATCAAATTAGGTAAAGGTGAATATGGGTAAAGCTCTCGTTATCGTTGAGTCCCCGGCAAAAGCCAAAACGATCAATAAGTATCTGGGTAATGACTACGTGGTTAAGTCCAGCGTCGGTCATATCCGCGATTTGCCGACCAGTGGCTCAGCATCTAAAAAGAGCGCCGACTCTACCTCCACCAAAGGGGCTAAAAAGCCTAAGAAGGATGAACGCGGCGCTCTGGTCAACCGTATGGGCGTGGACCCATGGCATGACTGGAATGCGCACTATGAAATACTCCCGGGTAAAGAAAAGGTCGTTTCTGAACTCAAACAGTTGGCGGAAAAAGCCGACCACATCTATCTCGCAACCGACCTTGACCGCGAAGGGGAGGCCATTGCATGGCACCTGCGGGAAGTTATCGGTGGTGATGAACAGCGCTATAGCCGCGTGGTGTTCAACGAGATTACCAAGAATGCTATCCGTCAGGCTTTCGAAAAGCCGGGCGAACTGAATATTGACCGTGTTAACGCTCAGCAGGCGCGTCGCTTTATGGACCGCGTGGTGGGCTATATGGTTTCTCCGCTGCTGTGGAAAAAAATTGCCCGCGGTCTGTCCGCAGGCCGCGTCCAGTCGGTTGCGGTACGTCTGGTGGTCGAGCGCGAGCGCGAAATTAAAGCGTTCGTTCCGGAAGAGTACTGGGAAGTTGACGCCAGCACCACCACCCCAGGCGGCGATGCATTGCCGCTGCAGGTAACGCACAACGGCGATAAGCCGTTCCGTCCGGTAAGCCGTGATGAAACCATGGCGGCCGTCGCGCTGCTTGAAAAAGCCAGCTACAGCGTGCTGGAGCGTGAAGACAAACCGACCAGCAGCAAGCCGGGCGCGCCGTTTATCACCTCCACGCTGCAGCAGGCCGCCAGCACGCGTCTTGGCTTCGGCGTGAAGAAAACCATGATGATGGCCCAGCGACTCTATGAAGCGGGACACATTACCTATATGCGTACCGACTCGACGAACCTGAGCCAGGATGCGCTGAGCATGGTGCGCGGCTACATTGGCGATAACTTCGGCAAGAAGTATCTGCCGGAGAGCGCGAATCAGTACGCCAGCAAAGAAAACTCGCAGGAGGCGCACGAAGCTATTCGTCCTTCCGACGTCAACGTGCTGGCCGAAACCTTAAAAGATATGGAATCTGATGCGCAGAAACTGTATCAGCTGATCTGGCGCCAGTTTGTCGCCTGTCAGATGACTCCTGCGCAGTACGACTCCACCACGCTGACGGTAAAAGCCGGCGATTTCAAACTGAAAGCCCGCGGCCGTACGCTGCGCTTTGACGGTTGGACTAAGGTGATGCCAGCCCTGCGTAAAGGCGATGAAGATCGTACTTTACCGCTGGTCAATAAGGGCGACAGCCTGAGCCTGGTCGAACTGACGCCAGCGCAGCACTTTACCAAGCCGCCGGCGCGTTTTAGCGAAGCCTCGCTGGTTAAAGAGCTCGAAAAACGCGGCATCGGTCGTCCGTCTACCTATGCGTCAATCATTTCGACCATTCAGGATCGCGGCTACGTACGAGTGGAAAACCGCCGTTTCTATGCGGAAAAAATGGGCGAAATCGTCACCGATCGACTGGAAGAGAACTTCCGCGATCTGATGAACTACGACTTCACCGCGCAGATGGAAGACCGTCTTGACCAGGTGGCGAACCATCAGGCCGAGTGGAAGCAGGTGCTCGACAGCTTCTTCGGGGACTTCACTTCGCAGCTGCAAACGGCAGAGAAAGATCCGGAAGAGGGCGGCATGAAGCCGAACCCTATGGTGCTGACCAGCATTGACTGCCCAACCTGCGGGCGCAAGATGGGGATCAGGACCGCCAGCACCGGCGTGTTCCTTGGCTGCTCGGGCTATGCGCTGTCGCCGAAAGAGCGCTGCAAAACCACCATTAACCTGGTGCCGGAAAACGAAGTTCTCAACGTGCTGGAAGGCGATGACGCCGAAACCAATGCACTGCGCGCCAAACGTCGCTGTAAAAAATGCGGCACGGCAATGGACAGCTACCTTATCGATCCGAAGCGCAAGCTGCACGTCTGCGGTAATAACCCGACCTGCGATGGTTACGAGATTGAAGAGGGCGAATTCCGCATCAAGGGCTATGACGGTCCGATCGTTGAGTGTGAGAAATGTGGCTCCGAAATGCACCTGAAAATGGGGCGTTTTGGTAAGTACATGGCCTGCACCAACGACGAGTGTAAAAACACCCGTAAGATCCTGCGTAATGGGGAAGTGGCTCCGCCGAAAGAAGATCCGGTTCCGCTGCCGGAACTGCCGTGCGAGAAGTCAGACGCCTATTTCGTCCTGCGCGATGGCGCGGCGGGCGTATTCCTTGCCGCCAATACTTTCCCGAAATCCCGCGAAACTCGCGCGCCGCTTGTGGAAGAGCTGTTCCGCTTCCGCGATCGTCTGCCTGAGAAGCTGCGCTATCTGGCCGATGCGCCGCAGCAGGATCCGGAAGGCAACAAAACGCTGGTGCGCTTTAGCCGCAAAACTAAACAGCAGTACGTTGCTTCTGAGAAAGAGGGTAAAGCGACCGGCTGGTCAGCCTTCTATATCGACGGTAAATGGACCGAAGCGAAGAAATAACCTCTCCTGAGGGCCGCGTTGCGGCCCTTCATTCATTTCCCAGGTGACTGATCTCCCACGTTAATCTGCTTTTTTATCTCCCGCCTTATAACTGTCTTATTATTTTTTGTTAGTATCTATACATAGTAGATATAAATGATATAGTGGTTATAGCTAATCTCTTTTTTATTATCAAATCGTCTTATACATCATCGTCTTCAGGATACGTTGTGGCGTCTAAATGGCGAGTCGCAGAGAGGCAGAGCCAGACTGGATTGCCAGCCGGATCGTCGCCTGAACGTAAAATGTATTAAGCGGGTTCATTTTACGCGCTATCGGATATCAGCCATGAAACTACAGCAGCTCCGCTATATCGTTGAGGTTGTTAACCATAATCTGAACGTCTCCTCTACTGCCGAAGGTCTGTATACCTCACAGCCGGGCATCAGCAAGCAGGTTCGCATGCTGGAAGATGAGCTGGGAATTCAGATTTTCGCCCGCAGCGGCAAACATCTGACCCAGGTTACTCCTGCGGGCCAGGAGATCATCCGCATCGCTCGCGAAGTACTGTCGAAGGTGGATGCGATTAAATCGGTGGCCGGAGAGCACACCTGGCCTGACAAAGGTTCGCTGTACGTGGCGACCACGCATACCCAGGCGCGCTACGCGCTGCCGGGGGTTATCAAAGGTTTTATCGAACGCTATCCCCGCGTCTCGCTGCACATGCATCAGGGCTCGCCAACGCAAATCGCCGAGGCGGTGTCGAAAGGCAATGCCGACTTCGCTATCGCTACGGAAGCGCTTCATCTCTATGATGATTTGGTCATGCTGCCGTGCTATCACTGGAACCGTTCCGTGGTCGTGACGCCTGAACATCCGCTGGCGTCGCGAGAGTCGGTATCGATTGAAGAGCTGGCGCAGTACCCATTGGTGACCTACACCTTCGGTTTCACCGGTCGTTCTGAACTGGATACCGCCTTTAATCGCGCCGGTTTAACCCCGCGCATCGTGTTTACCGCGACTGACGCCGATGTGATTAAAACCTATGTCCGCCTGGGGCTTGGGGTAGGGGTAATAGCCAGTATGGCGGTCGACCCGGTTTCCGATCCGGACCTGGTCAAGCTGGACGCCAACGATATATTCAGCCACAGCACCACCAAAATAGGCTTCCGGCGCAGCACCTTCTTACGAAGCTATATGTATGATTTTATTCAACGATTTGCACCGCATCTGACCCGAGACGTGGTCGATACCGCGGTCGCTCTGCGCTCAAATGAAGATATTGAGGCCATGTTCAAAGATATTAAGTTACCGGAAAAATAACCGCAGAAAAAATGATGGCATCCTCACGGGGATGCCAAAACCTATAATGACCTGAATTTGAATATCTAAACGTTGTCTGAATCACAATTTTCGTTAACTCCTCATACCAGATTTGCAAATATACCTGTCGCGATCAAAATAATGATTAAAGATATCTGCCGGGAAGCGAATTCGCTGGATTAATAGCGCATCCATAATTAAGATTTATCTGTGGTTAGCAATTCTTAGCGATTGGTGGTGAAAAAATGATTAGTGATATCGATTATATGAAGTTTACGATGTCACAGGAACGTGACAAGACTGAGATAGATCCGGTTTTGAGAAGTAAGGCCTGGAGCGCCGTTATCCTTGGGCTTGCGATGTTCTGGAGCGTCATTGCTCTGGTTATCTGCAACGTTTGGTTTCTAAGCTAGAGCACCTGCCAGTCAAAATGGTTGTGTCAGTTTTATGACAAGTGAAATATTGAGAATAATTTCCATCTGATAAAAATAGCGGCAATAAGGAGGATATAATCTTTCTCTTTTTAGATTCGCTCAATAAATTTTCTCTATTGGACTAATCGGCAAAATAATGACGATTAGTCCTTCTTTGTACTCGCGTACTAATACACCTTGGTTGTTGAAGTAAACGCACCTTCTTCAATGCTTCTCAATATTACCACCCTCTATTATTCAAATTTCCTGTCTTAATCCGCTTAACCTATTTTAGCAATTTGAGTTGTTATCAAAGTGTTACATCAAAGATGTGTTATCTTTAATAATGACCCTGAGGAGGATCAGGGGATGCTATCCCTAAGGTAAAGGAGGAGCTATGTCGTCAACCCTACGAGCAGCCAGCAAGGATACGCTTCAGGTTAAAGATAAAACCTGGCATTACTACAGCTTACCGCTGGCCGCCAAAGAACTGGGCGATCTCTCGCGCTTGCCCAAATCACTTAAAGTGCTACTGGAAAACCTGCTGCGCTGGCAGGACGGTGATTCCGTCACCGCCGAAGATATTCATGCCCTTGCCGGATGGCTGCAGCATGCCCATGCCGACCGGGAAATTGCCTACCGTCCAGCGCGCGTTCTGATGCAGGACTTCACCGGTGTTCCCGCCGTCGTCGATCTGGCGGCGATGCGCGAAGCGGTAAAACGCCTGGGAGGCGACACCGCCAAAGTGAACCCGCTTTCTCCTGTCGACCTGGTCATTGACCATTCGGTTACGGTAGACCGTTTCGGTGATGATGATGCCTTTGAAGAAAACGTCCGGCTTGAGATGGAGCGTAACCATGAGCGCTATGTCTTCTTACGCTGGGGACAACAGGCTTTCAGCCGCTTCAGCGTGGTGCCGCCGGGCACCGGAATTTGCCACCAGGTTAACCTGGAATATCTCGGTCGGGCGGTATGGGGCGAACAGCAAAACGGCGAGTGGGTAGCCTTCCCGGACACGCTGGTCGGTACCGATTCACATACCACAATGATTAACGGTTTAGGCGTACTCGGCTGGGGCGTGGGCGGTATCGAAGCGGAAGCCGCCATGCTTGGACAGCCGGTATCCATGCTGATACCGGACGTCGTCGGCTTTAAGCTGACCGGCAAGCTACGTGAAGGCATCACCGCGACGGACCTGGTCCTGACGGTCACTCAGATGCTGCGTAAACATGGCGTAGTAGGCAAGTTTGTTGAATTCTACGGCGATGGCCTCGATTCCCTGCCGCTGGCGGACCGTGCGACTATCGCTAATATGTCGCCGGAGTATGGCGCAACCTGCGGCTTCTTCCCGATTGATGCGGTCACGCTTGACTATATGCGCCTGACCGGGCGCAGTGAAGAGCAGGTGGCGCTGGTGGAAGCCTATGCGAAAGCCCAGGGGATGTGGCGTCAGCCCGGAGATGAACCGGTCTTCACCAGTACGCTGGCGCTGGATATGGGTAGCGTCGAAGCCAGTCTGGCAGGGCCGAAGCGTCCCCAGGATCGCGTGGCTCTCGGCGATGTGCCTCATGCCTTTGCTGCCAGCACCGAACTGGAGGTGAACCACGCGCAGAAAGATAAACGACCAATCGACTATACCTTAAACGGGCAGCAGTACTCGCTACCGGACGGGGCGGTGGTGATTGCCGCGATCACCTCCTGTACGAATACTTCCAACCCCAGCGTGCTCATGGCCGCTGGCTTGCTGGCGAGGAAAGCTGTCGAGCTGGGCCTCAAACCGCAGCCGTGGGTTAAAGCATCGCTGGCGCCGGGATCGAAGGTGGTTTCCGACTATCTGGCCCATGCAAAGCTGACGCCCTATCTGGATGAGCTGGGATTTAACCTGGTCGGTTACGGCTGTACCACCTGTATCGGTAACTCTGGGCCGCTGCCGGATCCCATTGAGCGGGCAATCAAGCAGGGCGATCTGACCGTCGGGGCCGTGCTTTCCGGCAACCGCAACTTTGAAGGACGTATTCATCCGCTGGTAAAAACTAACTGGCTGGCTTCACCGCCGCTGGTGGTCGCCTACGCTCTGGCGGGTAATATGAATCTTGACCTGACGCGTGAACCATTAGGGACCGGTAAAGAGGGTCAGCCGGTGTATCTGAAAGATATCTGGCCGAGCGGCAGCGAAGTGGCCCAGGCGGTTGAGCAGGTCTCAACGGAGATGTTCCGCAAAGAGTACGCTGAAGTATTTGAAGGGACCGCCGAGTGGAAGGCGATTAAAGTGGATCGCTCTGATACCTACGACTGGCAGGATGATTCGACCTATATTCGTCTGTCGCCCTTCTTTGATGAAATGGGCGTTGAACCTGAACCGGTGGAGGATATTCATGGCGCGCGCATTCTGGCCATGCTGGGCGACTCGGTTACCACCGACCACATCTCACCGGCGGGCAGCATTAAAGCCGACAGTCCTGCGGGGCGTTATCTGCAGAATCACGGCGTCGAACGCATCGACTTTAACTCCTACGGCTCACGTCGCGGCAACCATGAGGTGATGATGCGCGGCACCTTTGCCAACATCCGTATACGTAACGAAATGGTGCCCGGCGTGGAAGGGGGAATGACCCGCCATCTTCCGGATAGCCAGCCTATTGCTATCTACGATGCTGCAATGCTCTATAAAGCGGAGGGCACGCCGCTGGCGGTCATTGCCGGCAAAGAGTACGGTTCCGGTTCCAGCCGCGACTGGGCGGCTAAAGGCCCGCGTTTGCTGGGCGTCAGGGTGGTGATTGCCGAGTCATTCGAGCGTATCCACCGCTCCAACCTGATTGGTATGGGGATTCTGCCGCTGGAGTTTCCGCAAGGGGTAACGCGCAAAACGCTGGGGCTGAACGGCGAGGAGCGGATTGATATCAGCAACCTGCAGGCTCTACAGCCAGGTATGACGGTACCGGTCAAGCTCACCCGCGCGGACGGTAGTCAGGAGGTCATTGAGTGCCGCTGCCGTATCGATACCGCGACTGAGCTGACCTACTATCAGAACGACGGTATTTTGCACTATGTGATCCGCAATATGCTCTAAACCTGCGTCTGATATAAAAAGGGCCAGCATATGCTCTGGCCCTTTTCTTATTAATGCGGCGGATTATTTACTCAGCAGGTGGCCCATTTTCGCCGCCTTGGTATCGAGATAGTGGGCATTTTTCGGGTTGCGGCCCACGATCAGCGGCACGCGTTCGACAATGTTGATTCCGGCTTCGGTAAGGATCTCAACCTTCTTCGGATTGTTGGTCAACAGACGCACCTGTTCAACGTTGAGCAGCTTAAACATATCCGCGCACAGGGTAAAATCACGCTCATCGGCGGCAAAGCCCAGCTGATGATTAGCCTCGACGGTGTCATAGCCTTGATCCTGTAAAGCGTAAGCGCGAATTTTATTCAGCAGGCCGATATTGCGCCCTTCCTGCCGGTGATACAGCAGGATACCGCGCCCCTCTTCGGCAATATGCGACAGCGCCGCTTCCAGCTGAAATCCGCAATCACAGCGCAGGCTAAAAAGGGCATCGCCCGTGAGACACTCAGAGTGTACGCGGGCCAGCACCGGGGATTGCCCCGAAATATCGCCGAAAACCAGCGCGACGTGATCCTGCCCGGTTGCCAGTTCTTCAAAACCCACCATGAGAAAATCGCCCCATGGGGTTGGCAGTTTGGCTTCTGCCACACGTTTAAGCTGCATGTGATTCTCCAGATTCTATCAGCACCTGACTGTGCTTCTGTTTGCCGCTATTTTGCCACAACGGCGCGACGTTCTCCTAATTGCGTACGGTTACCTGCGCGCAAAGCGCACAAACGAACTACTTTCCGTTATGATATTGAGGTCAAAGAATAAGGAGATGAAATGCTGTTGATTGCCAGACGAACCGCCGTTGGCGCGGCCCTGCTATTGATTATGCCTGCTGTGGTGTGGATTTCCGGCTGGAAATGGCATCCGGAACTGTCGGCAGGCATGATGAAGCTGCTGTACTGGGTGACCGAGACGGTGACGCAACCCTGGGGCATCATCACGCACGTTATTTTATGCGCCTGGTTCCTGTGGTGCCTGCGATTTCGTCTGCGCGCCGCGGTAGTCCTGTTCCTGATTCTGGGCGCCGCGATCCTGCTGGGCCAGGGTATGAAGTCGTGGATTAAAGACCGCGTTCAGGAGCCTCGCCCCTTTGTCATCTGGCTGGAACAGGCCCGGCAGGTGCCGGTCACCCAATTCTACACCTTGAAACGCAAAGAACGCGCTAAACTGGTGCATGAGCAGCTGGCCCAGGAGCAGCAAATTCCGCACTTTTTGCGTAAGCACTGGCAAAAAGAGACCGGCTTCGCTTTCCCTTCTGGTCACACCATGTTTGCTGCCAGCTGGGCGCTGCTTGGCGTAGGTCTGCTGTGGCCCCGGCGTCGTTGGGTAACCATGGCGCTGCTGCTGACGTGGGCCGTAGCGGTGATGGGGAGCCGCCTGGCGCTGGGCATGCACTGGCCGCAGGACCTGATCGTCGCGACGCTCATTTCCTGGCTGCTGGTGACCCTGGCGACCTGGCTTGCCCAGCGGTTCTGCGGTCCGCTATCGCCGCCGGGTGAAGAGGCGCAGGATATTAAAAAAAGGGCGGCAGCGCCGGAATAGTGTTGATATTGCCAGCTTCAGGCCGCATATCCTGTACTGGCGTCATGCATTTCCATTTCACCGCTGCGGCGAAAATGATACTTTATAGGGCTGAACGCGGGATTCTTACGCGCAACCCACATAACGGGAAGTCATGTGAAATATTTTCTAATTTTCTTATTGGTGTTAGCAATCTTCGTCATTTCAGTGACGCTGGGAGCGCAGAATGACCAGGTGGTCACGTTCAACTATTTGCTCGCGCAGGGTGAATTCCGTATCTCAACGCTGCTGGCCGTGCTTTTTGCTGCCGGTTTTGCCATCGGCTGGCTGATTTGCGGCCTTTTCTGGCTGCGCGTCCGCGTCTCTCTGGCGCGCGCCGAGCGCAAAATTAAGCGTCTGGAGCATCAGATTGCGCCAGCCGGCGCTGCGCCCGCTGAAGCCGGTGTTCCTGCGGTGAAGGAATAATCATTTATGCTGGAGTTGTTGTTTCTGCTTTTGCCCGTTGCCGCAGCATATGGCTGGTATATGGGGCGCAGAAGTGCACAACAGTCCAAACAGGACGATGCGAGCCGTCTGTCGCGTGACTACGTTACAGGGGTTAACTTCCTGCTGAGCAATCAGCAGGATAAAGCCGTCGATCTGTTCCTCGATATGCTGAAAGAGGATACCGGCACCGTCGAAGCCCACCTTACGCTGGGCAATCTGTTTCGTTCGCGCGGCGAAGTTGACCGCGCTATCCGCATTCACCAGAGCTTAATGGAAAGCGCCTCGTTAACTTACGATCAGCGCCTGCTGGCGGTTCAGCAGCTGGGGCGCGATTATATGGCAGCCGGGCTGTATGACCGGGCGGAGGGGATGTTTAAACAGCTGGTGGATGAAACGGATTTTCGCCTTGGTGCATTACAGCAGCTGCTGCAGATTTATCAGTCAACCAGCGACTGGCAGTCGGCGATTGAAGTGGCGGAACGCCTGGTTAAGCTCGGTAAAGAGAAGCACCGCGGCGAAATCGCCAACTTCTGGTGCGAGCTGGCGCTGCAGCAAATGGCGGGCAATGACCTGGATAAGGCCATGGCGCTACTGAAAAAAGGCGCCGCTGCGGACAAGAACAGCGCTCGCGTCTCCATCATGATGGGCCGGGTGTGGATGGAGAAGGGCGACTACGTCAAAGCCGTCGAGAGCCTGGAGCGGGTAATTGAGCAAGACAAAGAACTGGTCGGTGAAACCCTGGAGATGCTGCAAACCTGTTACCAGCAGCTGGGGAAAATCGACGAGTGGGAAGCGTTCTTACGCCGCTGCGCGGATGAAAACACCGGGGCGACGGCCGACCTCATGCTGGCACAAATCCTTGAGCAGCGAGAAGGAATTGAGTCCGCGCAAAACTATGTGACGCGCCAGCTGGAGCGCCACCCGACGATGCGCGTATTCCATAAGCTGATCGATTACCATATTAATGAAGCCGAAGAGGGGCGGGCGAAGCAGAGCCTGGGCGTTCTGCGCCAGATGGTGGGCGAACAGGTCCGCAGCAAGCCGCGTTACCGCTGTCAAAAATGTGGTTTCACCGCGCATACGCTGTACTGGCACTGCCCGTCGTGCCGCTCGTGGTCCACCATTAAGCCAATTCGCGGCCTGGATGGGCAGTAAATTTAAAAAAACGCGCGCTTTAGTTACAACATACTAATGGATTTATCTTCATCATCTCCTCCGGCTACGGTAGCCGAATCGTCCGGCAGACAGGGAAATGCAGCCTGTTATTTTTGCCTTATCGCAGGTAGAATGCTGCCCGTTTACCTTTTTTGCGCCGAACCGGCGCTCATCAACAATTAAGGTCCGGTCATGACGTCTACTGCTACATCTTCTTCCCGCGTTGTCACATCCTCTCCCGTCGTCGTTGCTCTTGATTATGATAACCGTGATAAAGCGCTGGCGTTTGTCGACCGTATCGACCCGCGCGACTGTCGCCTGAAGGTGGGTAAAGAGATGTTTACTCTACTGGGGCCGCAGTTTGTTCGCGACCTGCATCAGCGCGGTTTCGAAGTTTTTCTCGATCTAAAATTTCACGATATTCCGAATACCACCGCCCGCGCGGTCGCCGCAGCGGCTGAGCTCGGCGTCTGGATGGTCAACGTTCACGCTTCCGGGGGGGCGCGTATGATGACCGCCGCACGTGAAGCCCTACAACCTTTCGGCAAAGACGCCCCGCTGTTAATTGCCGTCACCGTGCTAACCAGCATGGAAGCCAGCGATCTACAGGATCTGGGGATTACGCTTTCTCCAGCCGACTACGCCGCGAAGCTGGCGGAGCTGACCCAGCGCTGCGGTCTGGATGGCGTGGTATGCTCGGCGCAGGAAGCGGTTCGCTTTAAACAAGAACGGGGCCAGGCGTTCAGGCTGGTGACGCCTGGCATTCGTCCACAAGGCAGCGACGCCGGCGATCAGCGGCGAATTATGACGCCGGAGCAGGCGCAGGCAGCTGGCGTGGATTATATGGTCATTGGTCGCCCGGTCACTCAGTCTGCCGATCCTGCCGCTACGCTGCGCAGCATCAACGCATCGTTGAATAAGGAGGCATGATGAGCGATTCCAATAGCCGACTGGTGTACTCAACGGACAGCGGTCGTATTGATGAACCTAAACCGGTACAAGCGCGCCCGAAAGGGGACGGTATCGTGCGCATCCAGCGGCAGACAAGCGGTCGTAAGGGTAAGGGCGTCTGCCTGATTAGTGGGATTGATGAAAATGATGAAGCGCTGGCTAAACTTGCCGCCGAGCTGAAAAAGAAATGCGGCTGCGGTGGGTCGGTAAAGGACGGTGTGATTGAGATTCAGGGCGATAAGCGTGAGCTGCTAAAAACGCTTCTTGAAGCCAAAGGAATGAAGGTTAAGCTGGCTGGCGGTTAATCAATAATAAGGCCACGATAATTATCGTGGCCTTCAATTTTTTGCTGGTGTACTGGTCAGCTAATATAAACTTTAATTTAATTGCTTGCGGTTAAATTATTTACCTACCTGGTGGCCAATAATACCGCCGACTGCCGCGCCGCCCAGGGTACCCAGGGTGCTGCCATCGGTAAGCACCGCGCCACCGAGCGCACCGGCGCCTGCGCCGATAGCGGTATTACGATCGCGTTTAGACCAGTTCGAACAAGCGCTCAGAGACATTGCAACAGTGACGGCCAGAACCACAGCGGCCATTTTTTTGTTCATTGAAGTCATCATTTTTTTTCTCCTGAATAATCTATTCATGGATACAACTTCCCTTAAGCATAGCTTGTTACGCCAGCTCGGGGAGTATTCCATGAAGCTTTAGTTGCGCAGGTGTTGCTCTATTCACGCAGGTGATAGTTACTTCCTGTTATATAGCTAACATTAATTCTACTTTCAATAAATTTTTCAGGCAGGTAAAAAGTCTGAATTCAGCGGTCAGATAAGTCTCAGACGAGAGCTATGCCGGGTACGGCCCGGCATATTAAAGGCAAAGCAGGGAGAACGATCAGGGATGGTTGACGATATTTACGGTTAAGCCGCACTGCGTTAACTGGTTATGCACGGCATCGTTTAGATTGTCGTCGGTAATAATGCGGTTGAATCGGCCGATCGGCCCGAGCGGATATGGGTGCACAACGTTGAACTTCGAGCTATCGCTCAGCACAATCGCCTCACAGCCCTTTTCAAGCACCGCGTTCACCACATCGGCGCGCATCATATCTCGTCCGGTAAATCCGGTTTCGGCCTGCCAGCCGTCGATGCCGATAAAGGCCTTGCTGAAGTGAACCTGCTGAATAAACTGCCGCGTGAGAGGACCAACCATGCTTTCGCTGCGCTTCTGGTAGATTCCACCCAGCAGGATCACTTCTCCGGGCGTCTCTTTCAGTAGGTGAGCGATATAGCTGCTGACGGTGATGATAGTGATATCGCCGCGCTCGGCGAGCGTACGGGCGAGCAGGGCGTTGCAGCTGCCGTTTTCGATAAATACCGTTTCCCCGGAGGAGACGAGCGTAGCGGCCCGCGCAGCCAGCTCTCGCTTAATGGCGAAATGGGTCATCATGCGGGTTTCCACATCTTCGCTGTCCAGCGGAACGGCGAAGCCGTGGGTACGTCGCAGGTAGCTCTGCTTTTCTAATGAGTTTAAATCCTGGCGAATGGTGACTTCAGAGACACCGGTCATTTTCGCGAGATCGGCCACGCTCATACGGCCTTTATCGATGACCATTTGCAAAATACTTTGTTGTCGGGCGTTCATAGCAACTTCGCAGTTAAGGGCTGTTTGGGCGAGCGATCGGGCCAGGATGCCCGATTGCGGCGGTGTAGATTATCAAATTTCCCACGGGGCCTTAGGCTGGCCGGGTTTGTTTTCCTGCTCGTCGTTCGAAAGCGCCTGAAGTTCAGCTTTCAGAATTTCGAGGTTATGGATCGCGGAGTGATAATCCCCGGCAACCAGAATATCCAGCACGGTATCGATACGTTGGGCGAGCAGGCGAGCATTCAGATCTGACATGGCGTTATCCTGGTTACAAATGTGAATAAAATCAATGATGCTAAAAACGGATGAAAAAGAGAAGCGAAAAAAACGCACAACTTTACTCATCGACGATAATTAGCGGACAACGCGCGGAACACCTACGGGAAGGGCTAAAACGCGGCTCCGGGTAAGGGAGCCGCATTGAACAGTCTATCAGGCGGCAGGGCGCGCAATCACGCTACGGGTTTCCATGCGGACTTCGGCAATCGTGACATCGATAACATCCGTCACCTTATACACGACCTCGCCTTTAATTTGCACGGTACCGCTTTCCTGGCTGCAAACCAGCTCATCGCGTACGGCGTGGAGGAATGGGGCCGGGATAAAGGCAACTGCGCCGTTATCAACCAGTCGCACACGCATACCGCCGCGGCTGACATCGATAATTTCAGCAGCAAAGCGAGTATTAGTGCCGGCCTGCGGCTTCAGATAGCGGGCGTACAGCCAGTCGCCGACGTCGCGCTCCGCCATGCGGTTGAGGCGGCGACGTTCCGCCATTTGCACCGCAACGTCATCCTGCGGACGAGAGATGGTTTCCCCTTTGATAATCGCTTTCAGCAGACGATGGTTGATCATATCGCCGTACTTACGGATCGGGGAGGTCCAGGTTGCATAGGCTTCCAGACCCAGGCCAAAGTGCGGGCCCGGCTCGGTGCTGATTTCGGCAAAGGACTGGAAACGGCGAATACGGCTGTCGAGGAAACCGGACGGCTGCGCGTCCAGTTCGCGACGCAGCTTGCAGAAGCCCTCCAGCGTCAGTACTTCCACCGGATCAACGTGAACATCGTGGGTTTTCAGCAAGGCCGCGAGCTGCTCGGTATTGGCCGGATCGAATCCGGTATGTACGTTATACACGCCGAAACCGAGCTTATCGCGCAGCACGCGGGCGGCGCAGATGTTGGCGGCAATCATCGACTCTTCAACGATGCGATTAGCGATACGACGCGGTTCGGCAATGATATCCAGCACTTCGCCTTTTTCGCCCAGCACAAAGCGATAATCCGGACGGTCCTTGAACACCAGCGCGTGGTTTTTGCGCCATTCGCTACGGCGCAGGCAGGCATCGTGCAGCAGGTTAATTTGCGGCGCGATTATCTCGCTCTCCGGCTGCCAGCCGCCGTTATTTTCCAGCCAGTCGGACACATCATCGTAGGCCAGCTTCGCTTTCGATTCGATGGTCGCCGCGAAGAACTGAATATCGTCTTCGATGGCCCCGTCAGCAGCCAGGATCATACGGCAGGCCAGAACCGGACGAACTTCGTTAGGGCGCAGGGAGCAGAGGTCATCAGAGAGTTCGCGCGGCAGCATCGGAATGTTGAAGCCCGGCAGATAGTTGGTAAAGGCGCGAATTTTTGCCGTATTGTCCAGCTTGCTGCCTTCGGCAATCCAGGCGGTTGGATCGGCGATGGCGACAGTCAGGTGCAGCTTACCGTCAGCGGCCAGCTCGGCGTACAGCGCATCGTCCATATCTTCGGTGCTGGCGCTGTCGATGGTCACGAAAGTCAGCGCCGTTAAATCGCGGCGTTCCAGACCCTCATCAAGCATCTCGGTCGCTACCCCATTCGGCGCTTCTTTTTCCAGATTATGGCGCGCCAGGGTGACCCACCATGGTGCGAAATGATCGTCGCCGAAGGTAATGTACTGGGTGAGCTCAGCGTAGAAACCGCGGTCACCTTTCAGCGGATGACGGCGCATTTCGGCAACGGCCCAGTCACCCTCTTTAAAATCATGCTCTACGCTGCGAGCAGCGCGGCAGGGAATGGCATCTTTCAGCAGCGGATGGTCAGGAACGATGGAAAGACGGTCGTCTTTCTTATGAACTTTGCCGACAAAACGCGTCAGGAACGGCTCAACCAGTTCTTCCGGCTCAGCGCTTTCGCGTTCTTTTTCAGTATTGACCACGGCAATAATACGATCGCCATGCATGACTTTTTTCATTTGCGGCGGCGGAATGAAATAGCTTTTCTGAGAGTCGACTTCGAGGAAGCCAAACCCTTTTTCCGTCCCTTTAACGACCCCTTCAACGCGCGGAGTCTGGGAATGCAGTTGCTGTTTAAGCTGCGCTAGCAGCGGGTTGTCCTGAAACATAATTTCTTATTTTCGTGGCTAAAAGAGCGGCTGACATTTTTACGCGAATATGCCTGCCGCAGCAAGCGCTGTTTCAGCATTTTACGTCTGCTGCCATCCATTGCCGAGGGCGATTTTCAGACGATTCATCCAACCGCATAGCCCGCACCAGGCGAGAAGATCGATGGCGGCGGTGCGGGAAAGCCCGCATTCCGTCAATGGGCTTAGGTGGGCGGCGCTAAAACGGTCAGGTGAGCGGGTTAAAAGCTGTACGGACTGTAAAAGCCGGTGCTCGATGACATGCTCTTCTCTGCGCGACTGCGCGTCAGGAACGATACCGCGTAAAGCATCGGCAAAATCCGGACATCGCGAGGCCCAGGCATTGAAGCAGCTGATGCTGCCGTTAATCCGCGCTGCGATCAGCGCCACCTGAGCGGCGAACGGTGGCTGATCGCTGAGGTGGCTCAGGAGCAGTTCCTGCAGATCCAGCGGCGGTTCCTGGGTCGCCAGCAGCGGCGCCAGTTCAAACAGGCCGGGATACTTTTGCCATTTTGCCAGCAGCGACTGACGCTCATCATCGGCATAGCGTAAATCTGAGTCCTCGAGTCCGGGCCGCCAGTCGCTCTTTCGGGCAAAGAAAAGCGCCTCTGGCGCATCTTCCTGCTGCGGCATCCCGGGGATCCAGCGCACCGGGTAACCCAGCGCGGCGTGAAAGGCGGCGATAGCGCGCGCCTGGAAGCCGATAAAGCCAATAATCTGATTGATAAGAATAATGTCGCGACTGGTCAGGCCGACTTCGTCAAGCTGGCTGCGGGAGAGCGCGTTGATCAGTGAAGGAGAGCTCGCCAGCTGGCGGGCGTATTGGGTAATTTGCGCCAGGCGTCGATTGCTTTCACGCGAGGAGTCCGGGCCGGGAAGCGGCGCCAGGCGGGCTGCGTAGTGATTGCATAGCCGCTGAACTCCATAAACCTGGGCGACGGTCAGCGCCGTGCTAAGCCGGTCATAGGCGCTAAATGTCTGTAGACGATTTACGCTCACAGAAGCGGGGAACAGGGCATCAGCCAGCCGTCTGGCGGGTGCCAGCCAGGGCGCATGCGCCCTAAACAGATCTTCTGGTAGCGTGAGATCGAGGAGAAAACGATCTTCGACATGGGCGGCTTCAGGGACGAGCGGCAATACATCCACCGGGCAGATTGTTGACTGGGTCTCATGATACCAGTGGTTTTTGCCGTAAACGCGGCGTTGCTCCATGGGCGTTCCTTGTTCGGTATGTGGCAAACCGCCGTTTCGCGGTCATGCTATGCGGAACTATCCTGGCTTAACCCTGGTGCAGGAGAAAATATTGATACGTGCTAACAAATAGCGGATTGGAATAACAGAAGGGTAAATATGCAGAAAAGACCCCTCCTCACGGACGTAAGGAGGGTGAACAACTTATTTGATTTCCAGCTCGTTCATGGCGGCGATGTTGAAGCCGCCGTCAACGTGAACGACTTCGCCGGAGATGCCGGCAGACAGGTCGGAGCACAGGAATGCTGCGCTGTTACCCACGTCTTCAGTGGTGACGGTGCGACGGATCGGAGTGACCGCTTCGCAGTGCGCCAGCATTTTACGGAAATCTTTGATACCGGAAGCCGCCAGGGTACGGATTGGACCGGCAGAGATGGCGTTAACGCGCACGCCTTCCGGACCCATGGCGTTAGCCATGTAGCGGACGTTAGCTTCGAGGGAGGCTTTCGCCAGACCCATCACGTTGTAGTTCGGGATGGCGCGCTCTGCGCCCAGGTAGGAGAGCGTCAGCAGGGCGGAGCCCGGGTTCAGCATACCGCGGCAGGCTTTCGCCATCGCCACAAAGCTGTAGGCGCTGATATCGTGAGCGATTTTGAAACCGTCGCGGGTAACCGCATTAACGTAGTCGCCGTCCAGCTGATCTGCCGGAGCATAGCCGATAGAGTGTACGAAACCGTCAAACTTAGGCCATACTTTTGCCAGCTCGGTGAACAGAGACTCGATGCTCTCGTCTTCCGCCACATCGCACGGCAGGACAATGTTAGAACCCAGCGCGGCGGCAAATTCTTCCACACGACCTTTCAGTTTTTCGTTCTGATAGGTGAACGCCAGTTCAGCCCCTTCACGGTGCATTGCTTGTGCGATGCCCCAGGCGATGGACAGTTTGCTGGCAAGGCCAGTCAACAGAATGCGCTTACCGGAAAGAAAACCCATAGCTTTTAATCCTTATCGTTATTGCGTATTTTTACTTTAACAATCATCTGGTTAGCGTTGTTATTTCAAAATAACTCAAATTTAGCCGGGAATTATATCCCACTGACGACCCCTTGTGTCACGATATTTTTCTGCCATTCGCCACGGTCTGGCGCGCTTTGGCTACCGTGCGTACAAGAGTATACCATCTGATATTGCGGCGATCTGGGGTTAGCGGCGCTCGATTTCCGCCAGTAAAAGCCGGGCGTCCTCAGAGTGCGGGATCAGCTCGCCAGGCGATTGATTCTGCCACCAGATCCCCGAGCCGGCCTGGTAAATCGTATCCGCCATCCGCCAGTGTCCCCGCAGAACCCATGCGATACCCTCCGCGCCGGGCCGCTGCGGCTCAGCGACGACGCTAACCCGCGAGGCGGCACGCGCGCGCTGGGTCATAATATTGAAATCGAGACCGCATCCGCTAATGCCTTCGCTGGCAAGAGACCATTCGCCGGCAAAAGCCCATGGCTGCCAGAGCATCAGGCGCTGAGCAATATTGTCGCCCCGTAGCCACAGCGGCTGGCCCTCAAGAAGGGTGATGACCCGGTCAACGCTGGGAAAAGGAGAAAACGGGCCATCCTTTTCCAGCGTAGCGATACTGGCGCGCCAGAGAAAGGGCGCATCTGGCGAAGCAACGCTGACAATTTCACGCGTTTCCCCACCGCCGTTTTTCCACGGCGTGACCGGCAGGGTAGAAAACTGAACCGGAACAATCATCGCAATTTTCGCCTCGGATTATTTACCGTCTTTACGCCAGGCATCGGCGGTCAGCGCCTCGCCGAAATGGCCGGCAATCAGATGATCCAGCGTTGATTTTGTCAGATCGTGCAGCGGAGAGGCCAGTACGTCGGCGGTGCTGCCGCGTTCGACCACTTCACCCTGGTGCATCACCAGCACCTGATCGCTGATGTGCTTCATCATGCCCAAATGCTGGGTAACGTAAATGTAGGAGATACCCTGTTTTTCCTGCAGCTCCAGCATCAGGTTAATCAGTTGGGAACGCATTGACATATCCAGCGACGCCAGCGCTTCATCGCAGACGATTACTTTCGGGCGCAGGATCAGCGCCCGCGCCAGGCCCAGACGCTGTTTTTGGCCCGGTGCCAGCATATGCGGATAATAGCTGACGTGGTCAGGCAGCAGACCAACCATGCGTAACGTTTCGATAATCTGCTTCTGCCGCGCCTCGGGTTCGAGGTCGGTATTGAGACGCAGAGGGAAATCGAGGATTTGCGAAATTCGCTGCCGTGGATTGAGCGAGGTCGACGGATCCTGAAAAATCATGCGAATCTTCTGGCTGCGGAAAGAGAAATCGCCAAACGCCAGCGGATGGTCATCAATCAGCAGTTCGCCTGTGCTGGGTTCGACCATCCCGGCGAGCATTTTCGCCAGCGTCGATTTGCCGGAGCCGTTTTCGCCGATAATCGCCAGAGTCTGGCGCTCGCGCAGGGTAAAGCTTAACGGCTTAACCGCCTCTACCGTTTGCCGGTGAAACCAGCCGGTGCGGTAGCGAAAGGTCTTACTCAGATTGCGTACTTCAAGCAATGTTTCGACCATTTCACTCTTTCTCCATGTTCAGCGGGAAGTGACAGGCATAGAGGTGGTTACGCGCGCCCACCAGCCGGGGCGTTTCGATACATTCACGCTGGGCGTAAGGGCAGCGCGGCCCGAGCCGGCAGCCGATAGGCAGCTGTTCGAGCAGCGGAATAGCGCCCGGCAAGGTATTGAGCCGACTTTTGTGCGGCATGGCGCTGCCGAAATCGGGAATCGCCCGAATCAGCGCCTGGGTATAGGGATGATGAGGAATCGTCACCAGCTCCTCGCTCGGCGCGGTTTCCACCGTCTGCCCGCAGTACATGACGTTAATTTTGTCCGCCCATTTACTGAGCATCTGCATATCGTGACTGATCAACAAAATCGTGGTGTTGTTGTTTTGGTTCAGCCGCGTCAGCAGGCGGATGATTTGCGCCTGTGTTGTCGGCTCCATGGCGTTAGTCGGTTCATCGGCAATCAGCAGCCGCGGCTGGTTAGCCAGCGCGATGGCGATCATGACCTTCTGACACTCACCGTCCGTCAGCTCGTAGGGGAAGCTGCGCATCGCATCTTTATGGTCTTTAATCCCCACGCGGTGCAAGAGCTCAATGGCGCGCCGCTTGCGCCAGCCAAAACGCTGCCACCAGCGGCCTTTAAAGGTCCAGCCGGGGATATTCTGCGTGAGTTGTTCGCCGATACGTTCGGAAGGATCGAGACAGGATTGCGGCTCCTGAAAAATCATCGAGACGTTGTGGCCCACCAGTTTACGCCGCTCGCGCACTGAGAGACGCAGCAGATCGATATCGTCGAAACGCATACGGTCGGCGGTCACCCGCCAGTTGTCTTTGGTGACGCCGCAAATCGCTTTGGCAATTAAGCTTTTACCCGAGCCGGATTCTCCGACCAGGCCGCGAATTTCCCCCTCAGCGAGGGTCAGGCTGACGCGATCGACGGCTTTCACCCAGCCTTCGTTGGTTTTGAATTCAATGGTTAAATTTCGGATATCGAGTAACGGCATTATTCCACCCCGGCGATAATTGCGCGGCGGATCCCGTCGCCCAGCAGGTTAACCAGCAGGACGCTAATCATAATGGCCGCGCCCGGCAGCATCACCGTCCACGGCGCAACGTAAATCAGCTCCAGCGCGTCGCCGAGCATCGCTCCCCACTCCGGGGAAGGTAGCTGAGCGCCGAGGTCGAGGAAACCCAGCGCGGCGATATCCAGAATCGCCATCGATAGCGCTCGGGTGATCTCCGTAACCAGCCCAGAGGTAATATTTGGCAGTACCGCGAACCATAAAATATTCAGGGTTGACGCTCCGTCAAGGCGGGCGGCGATAACATACTCTTTTTCCAGCTCGTCGTGCACCATGCTGTAAACCGAGCGTACCATGCGCGGCAGAAGCGCCAGCCAGACGGCGAACATCGCGTGGCTGAGGTGAGGTCCGGCGAAGGCGACCACGATGATGGCCAGCAGCAGTGACGGGATCGACAGCAGGGTATCGAGAATATGGTTCATTACCGCCGAGCGCAGGCCGTGGGTCGCACCGGCAATCACGCCAAGCACCAGACCCAGTAGGGTAGCGCCCAGCGTCACCACAAACGCGCCGCCGACCGTTGGCGCCGCGCCGCTCAGCAGGCGGCTAAGAACGTCGCGGCCCAGATCGTCGGTACCAAGAAAGAACGAGACTTCGCCGTAGCGCGACCATGACGGCGGCAGCAGTTGATAGCCAAGGAACTGCTGATCGATACCGTAAGGCGCGAACCAGCTGCCGAAAACGCACAGTAGCACCAGCGCCGCGCAGCCGTACAGGCCGATCATAGCGGTAGTATCGCCATAGAATTTTCGCCAAACGGTGCGCAGCGCACCCGGCGGGCGCTTCTCCAGATAGACGCTATCGTAGGGCATATGAACCTGTTTTATGTTTGTTAGTCATGATTGATGTCTTTTTAAATTCTTCAATACCAGCAACACGTTACTGCCATTTTGTGCTTTAAGATTCTTTATTTTGCATTAATTTGAAGGTTATCAATTTACGTATAATGTGCACACTGATGTGTATATCATCTTCCCGGATGTACACATGGCCTACCGACACAAAACTTAGGAAATCTCTTGGCAAAAAAAGAGACAAAATTGAGGTCATTTCAGACGCTCACGGCTTGAATGTCAGGTTGTCTACTTCCGGCAGTATAACATTCTTTTATCGTTACAGATGGAACGGGAAGGCCGTACAGCTGACGATTGGCGATTATCCAACCATATCACTATCTCATGCGCGAGAGCGTCGGCAGCAGTTCAGGGCGTGGTTGACGGAAGGACTGGATCCGAGACGGCAAACGGTGCTGGCGAAACAGAAAAATAGAAGCGCTGACAGTTAAAGAAGCGTTCGACTACTGGGAAAAGTTTTACTGCATTCCTGAAGGGCTGGTGAAAATAAAAGTTAACCGCCGGGACTTCAATATTCATATTTCGCCCGTATTAGGCAAGATGGTTGTTGACCAGACAACGAAGGCGCACTGGCTAAACCTTTTTGATGGTATGGGGAGAAGGGTGGTTACCGGCCAGATGCTGGGTTTAATGCAGCGCACATTCCGTTTCTGCTCCAATCGAGGGGTTATTAACGTAAATCCTATAGAAAGCTTAAGACGCTCTGATGTCGGGCTGACTGCTGCGGTAAAAGATCGTTGGTTAAGTGATGAGGAAATCAAAACTGTATGGAATGCTCTGCCGGAGATGAAGCACAGGCAGCAGCTGATTATGACGTTTCTAATCATGACCGGTTGCCATAGTACTGAGATAAGAACGGCTAAATGGGAATGGTTTGATTTCCAGGAGGGAACCTGGACTATTCCAGCAAGTGATTACAAAACCGGTAAGTCAGAAAGGCGGGCGCTACCTGAAGCGGTGGTCAAAATGCTGAAGACAGAAAAAGAAACATCCGTCTCAAATTATGTTGTGACACTGTCACGATAAAAAGGGCCAGAACACGATCGTCCCCCGCTGCAATCCAACATTGCCTTATTCTCGGCTCAAATCATCGCCAAAACGGGAATGAAAACATGGTCGCTCCATGACCTGAGAAGAACAATAGCGACACGCCTGTCCGAGCTCGGCGCGCCGCTACATGTTATAGAAAAATTGCTCGGCCATCATATGTCCGGCGTCATGGCGAGATATAACCTGCATGATTACCTTGATGATCAGCGCCATTGGCTTGGGGTATGGCAGACTCATCTTGAAAAGCTGATTGGTCAGCCTCTGGTTTAATACCCACCTTAGACGATCCTGCCGGAGTATTCCGGCTTTATCATCAACCCGCCTCTGAAACCTCTGTCATGGCTGAAATAGCCCTATTTTCTTCCTCCCGGGAACACAGAACATCACATCAAAAAATGCACATTTTACGTTCAATTATGAATTAATAGTGGACAAGTGATAACAATTCATTGCATTAAATTGCACAACATTTCAAAAAACGGAGTTTTTGATGTCGTGTCTTTCTTCTGCCAGATACGGGTTTCTGCTGGCCAGTCTCACTGCAACAGCCCTCCCGGCAGCGCCCCTGAGCCCTGCGGACCAGAATGCCATTGAGCAACAACAAAAGGCATTACTGGAACAGGCGCAACAGCAGCGCGACCTACTCCGCCATTCCACACCTGATCCCTCACTACCGGAAGCAACCCCCGCAGAACCGACCGGTCAGTGTTTTGCACTGCGGCATATCCGACTCGAGAACGTCACGGTTCTCCCACTATCTGTGCAGCGAAAATTGGTAACTCCGATATTAAAGCAGCATCCAAAACATCATTAAACAGATTCGAAGTAAAATTTAGATAGGGGTAATAAAATGAAATATTTAACTGAGGAACAATACCAGGATCGAAAAGATTTATTGCGAGGAGCCTCTACAACGATGTTATGGAAAAATATTGACCCAGAGAGTGTGGATGGTGCCTATAAACTAACCTATCAGGAAGAAAAAGCTCTATACATCTGGTTCATTTTACGCTTACTGAAGGATGGTGACATTAAACTCGCTCGCTATGGAAAATTTCTCCCAGGAAGCATTGAAAAACAGATCGATGTTTTTGAAATGGCATTTCCCAAAACTGAGGATGAAATGGATTGTGATGCATTTGAAGGATTTTGGTTTTTAAGTCAAAACTGCCCCGCAGGTATTGTCTGGATTCACGAAAATGGCTATCAGGATTGGACTTAGGTCATGATATTTTAACATCCGCCCCGTCATTTATGATGGGGCGGATGTCATGACATACAATTACATCCAGACTGTGTACCTATTCTACGAGCCTGTCAGTAATTCTGTGTAAATGCTACTGTATTAAAGGTGATCGCTCATGCGGTCACCGAACTCGATAATAAAACGACTCATCGCCAGTCATAAGTTCTGGATCGGTATACTCCATTTTTTGATGCATTTCTGATCACCAGATAAACAACTTTCCGTACCGAGTCATCCGTCGGGAATGCTTTGCGTTTCTTTATCGCCGCCCGGATACTGCGGTTGCAGGAAGCCTTAAAGAGTAACGAGGCAAAAGAGCAGACGGCACGTGTGATTGGCGCATTGACCGGGGCACTCATTACGCACACACCCGAAGGGGTATACAGCGGTGCAGACAGTGCCCAGAACGTCTATCGCTACAACATGACGGAACATATGCTGCAGCAGTATGCCCTGGATAATCAGCGGGATATTCTGGCCGCGAGTAAAGGAGATGCGGCGGCGGCGAAGCGTGTTCAGGCCCGGAGAGAAGCGGCGATTATCGTGGCAGCGGCCAGCGGTGGGTGTATGGCACTGACAGCAGGTGGTATGACTCTGATTGGTGCTGCTTCCGAGCTGGTGCTGGCTGCAAGGCTGGTTATCGCCGGTTGTAAAACAAATCCTGCGCTCTGCCTGAATCAGGCGGGTATTTATGCGGCAGATATTGTGGCACCAGAAGCACTTATCGGTACCGGAGCCATTACCACTTCCAGTACGCTGATTATCGGGAAAACCGAAGATAGCCTGAAGAAGCTTTCGCAGCAGTTGGTGAAGGTCTATGATGAACTAAATATAACAAAACATTGAATATTCAATCTGTTGCCAGCTTTATCAAAGGAGAAACAGCCTCCGGGGCTAATCTTACTACGAAAACGGCAGATTATGTACGTGATATTCAGAAAGTTAATACTAGCCAGTTAGTCAAGCTTTTCGATAAATCACAGCCAGATGGTAATATTAATATTTTTGGCAAGCCCATAGCGCAAGTGTTAGGCGATGGAGGAAGTAACAAGAAAGGCACAACAAAAGTTTTGGCTTCAGAATCACTTAATGATAAAGATATCTATACTTATGCACAATCACTTGCTGGAAGCACACCTCTTATCGAGGTGAGAAACGCAAAAGGTGTTGTGTACTACGCTAAGTATGACGGGAAAATTATAAATCTGAGAAATTATTCAGTTAGTGCGCAAGAGTCTAAAGCTCGATGGACAATTGATATTATCGGCAATAAAGATATAAATAAAGCTTCAAACCTCGCTGACAACAAGTTTGAACTCAAGTTTAGATAGGAGATTATATATGATTACAAATAATGAATATAAAAAAAGGAAGGAAGCCCTTGAAGGGGCATCAATGGTTACGATTTGGGAAAATATTCACCCAGCTAGCCTGTCAGGTAAGATAACGCTGTCATTTGATGAAGAGAAAGAGTTATTTCTCTGGTTTATTGAGCGTTTAATGTATGAAGGGAAAGTAAAGCTTGGAAACGGTGGCAAGTTCTGGACGGGAACAATAAAAGAGCAGGTCTCTAAGTTTAGAGAAAGTTTCCCTAATTCTCCTGAAGAGATGGAGTGTGGCGCTTTTAATGGGTATTGGTTTTTATCTGATACTTGTCCTGCTGGGCTTGTCTGGATTCACGAAAATGGCTATCAGGATTGGACTTAGGTCATGATGTTTTAACATCCGCCCCGTCATTTATGATGGGGCGGATGTCATGACATACAATTACATCCAGACTGTGTACCTATTCTACGAGCCTGTCAGTAATTCTGTGTAAATGCTACTGTATTAAAGGTGATCGCTCATGCGGTCACCGAACTCGATAATAAAACGACTCATCGCCAGTCATAAGTTCTGGATCGGTATACTCCATTTTTTGATGCATTTTTGATCACCCGATAAACAACTTTCCGTACCGAGTCATCCGTCGGGAATACTTTACGTTTCTTTATCGCCGCCCGATCACGCTGTCCAGCGATTCTATAGCATTCGTGGTGTAGATGGCCTTGCGGATATCCGGTGGGTAGCCGAAGAACGTGTTCAGGTTTTCCCACTGTGCACGCCAGCTTTTGCTGATTTGGGGATACTTAGCCTCCCATGCTTCTGTGAACGCATCCAGCGCCATCAGCGCCGCCTCTTCGATCGGGGCCTGATAAAGATTTTAGCCCGCTGGTGAGGGCTTTGTAGTCCTTCCAGGACACGTATTTCAGGCTGTTACGCACCATATGGATGATGCACAGCTGGATGTGAGCCTGCGGGTAGACGCTGTTTATCGCATCCGGGAAGCCCTTCAGACCGTCCTCGCAGGCAATCAGGATGTCCTGAAGACCGTGATTTTTAAGCTCTGTCAGCATACTCAGCCAGAACTTTGCGCCTTCATTTTCGGCCAACCACATACCCAGTAATTCTTTCTGGCCTTCGATGTTGATACCCAGCGCCAGGAAGACGGCTTTGTTGATTACTCTGCCATTCTGACGGACTTTGACAGCAATGCAGTCCATATAAACAATGGGATACAGCGCATCCAGTTGTCGGTTTTGTCACCCCGTGACCTGCTCTTTTACGGCGTCGGTGACCTTGGATATCAGCGTGGGCGATACATCGGCGTCGTACATTTCTTGCGTGCGTTTATCAGGGATAGTTTATCCCACCCCCCTGGTACGTAACCCCAGAAGACAGGATCGATATGCAGTTGCTCATCATGTTCGCTCAGGAGCAAAACCTTTGCTCCTGCGCCACGTTGTATCGGCCGAATGGTTCTGGATCATAGGCGATATCACGCTCAGCTTCTTCGGCAAGGTAAGCCAGGTATTCTTCGCGTGTCTGTGATTGAGCAAAGCGTCCGCACATGGTTACCTCCAGTCATCAGAGTGAAAGTATAGAGGGTGTGGAGAAAAGGTAGGAAGGTAACTCCGACAGCCATATAACTGATGACTGCCGGAGTGGACGTTAAAAACAATGAGTACAAAATTGTGTACTGAAATCTGGAAAAATCACAATAATAAAACCTAACTTTTTGTATTTAAATGGTATTTTTTTATTTGTAACTGCTATCGTAGGGCATACCATTCCTTATGTTTCAGTGGGTTAGCCATAGCCCCCAAAATATCGGATATCACGTTCACAATAATCACCAGCGCGCCGATGACCATCACGCCCGCTGAGATTGCGGCGTAGTCCTGTTGGCGAATGGCGTTAATGAGCCAGCGGCCCAGTCCCGGCCAGCTAAAGACCATTTCGGTAATCATCGCCAGCGTTAGCATGGTGGAAAACTGCAGACCCAGGCGCGGAATCACCGGCGGCAGGGCGTTATGCAGTACGTGACGGTGTAAAATTGTCCGCCGCGATACGCCACGGGTGGCCGCAGCTTTGACATAGTTGGTGTCGTACACTTCGCTGGTGCTGATGCGCATCAGACGGATCACTTCCGTCGTCGGCGCCACTGCGAGGGTCAGCACCGGCAGCACCATATGGCGCGCCGCGCTGACGATCATTTCATGACGCCACGGCGAATCGGAAAGCCACGCGTCGATCAGCGCAAAGCCGGTGACCGATTTCACTTCGTACAGCAGGTCGAAGCGCCCGGAGACCGGGAACCAGCCCAGGGTGAGGGAGAAAAACAGGGTCAACAGCAACGCCAGCCAGAATACGGGGATCGAGAAGCCCAGCAGCGCCAGGGCGCTAATCAGGGTATCTTGCCATTTGTTGCGCATAATCCCCGCCAGCATGCCGACGGGGATCCCGATCACCAGCGCGAAGCCGAAGGCGAGGATACACAGCTCCATCGTGGCAGGGAATACCTCTTTAAGCTGCTCGGAGATCGGCTGCCCGTTGATGCTGGAGACGCCAAAATCCCAGTGCAGCACGCCCTCAAACCAGAACCACCAGGCGTTCCACAGCGAGGCGCCCTGCAGCGGCGCGTGAGGCGTAAAATAGCTCAGGCTAAAACCGACAAACGTCAGCAGAAAGAGCGTAATCAGCAGCAGCAGCAGGCGACGCAGGGTAAAAATAATCATGGTTTTTGCACCTCGTCTTCTTTTTCCCGCGAGACCCCGGCAAAAGAGGCGTTGCCAAACGGACTCAGCACCAGGCCTTTCATGTCGTAACGATAGGCCTGAAGACGCAGGGAGGAAGCCAGCGGCAGTACCGGCAGTTCATCAGCAAGAATGCGTTGGGCCTCTTTATAAGCTTCAATGCGCGAAGCCAGCTGCTGGGATGTCAGCGCTTTTTGCAGCACGTCGTCGAATTCACGATGACACCAGTGAGCATAGTTGGTTTGTGAGGCAATCGCCGCGCAGCTCAATAGCGGACGGAAAAAGCTGTCCGGATCGTTACTGTCCGTTGCCCAGCCGGAAAGCGTCAGATCATGACTCATATCCATTAATCTGGCTTCCTGAAAACGCCCTTCGACCGGCACAATGATCACCTTCACGCCAATTTGCGCCATATCCGCCTGGATAAGCTCGGCGGTTTTCAGGGGGCTGGGGTTCCAGGCCTGCGAACTGGTCGGGACCCATAGTTTAAGCGTCAGCTGTTCCAGCCCCAGCGCTTTAAGCCTGGCGCGAGCTTCCGCAGGATTATATTCGGTGATTCTGGCGTCGTTATCATAGGCCCAGGAGGCGCGAGGCAGCATTGAAGCTGCGGTTTCCGCCGTTCCGTAATAGATTGACTGCATCAGACGCTGATTATTGATGGCCAACGCCAGCGCGTGACGGACCTCCGGATTATCGAGCGGCGGCTTAGCGGTATTGAACGCCAGCCAGGCGATGTTCATTCCCGGGCGCAGGGTCAGGCGAAGGCGCGGGTCGTCGCGCAGAATAGAGAGCTGGCTCGCAGCCGGCCAGGCCAGCACATCACACTCGCCGGTCAGCAGTTTTGACAGTCGTCCGGTACCGCCGGAGCCCAGATCGACCACCACCTGCGGCATCAGCGGTTTACCTCGCCAGTAGGCCGGGTGGCGCTGCAGACGAATATATTGCCCGCTGCGATATTCCTCAAGCTGGAACGGGCCGGTGCCAACAGGTTGACGATCGATCAGCTCCTGACGATCGCTCTGAGCCAGCTTTGCGGCATACTCCGCCGACATCACCGAGGCGTAGTGGGTAGCCAGGTGCCACAGGAAGGAAGCATCCGGTCGTTTGAGGCGAAATTCAACGGTGTGGTTATCCAGCTTACGCACGCTTTCGACGCTGTCGGCGAACTGTAAGCTATCGAAATAGGGGAAGCTGCTGCCGTTCACGTTGTGCCACGGATGGTCGCGGTTAAAAATCCGGCCAAAGGTAAAAATCACGTCGTCAGCGTTGAAATTGCGGGTCGGCTTAAACCAGGCGGTGGTCTGGAACGGCACGTTATTGCGCAGGTGGAAGCGGTAGGTGGCGCCGTTATCCAGCACCTCCCAGCTTTCTGCCAGTTCCGGGACCAGGCGGTAGGTATAGGGGTCAACATCAAGCAGTCGGTCGTACAGCTGGGCGGCAAGAGTATCGACAATCAGACCGCTGCTGACCTTTTGTGGGTTGAAGGTGTTAACCTGGCCGCTTACGCAATAAACAAAACCGCTATCGCGAATATCCGCGTTAGCAGGCAGGGCGGGCGCGGCAAAAGCTTGCCCGTACAGCATAGACACCGCTGCCAGGAGAGAAGACAATTTCAGGCGCATAGTTTCTTATTGATTATAGAGCAAGGCTCTATCTTATTAATATTAAATAACATTTACCACCACCTTATTGCTTATGGAGATAATGTAAGCGATGGTTGCGTCGGTTATTTGACCAACTAATTCAAATTCATACCGCTTATTAACTTCGAGTATACCTCTTAATTCACCCTGCGTTTGGCAACAGGCGAAGAGACGGGAAGCGCAAATATGAATTTCATCGATTCAAATGCAGAACGGCTCGCGGGCACGTATTGTCGTAAGCATAGCGCTTCTCTGCGCCGCAGACGCCCAGACGTTTGCCACATGGTAGCTTTTTATTTGCGGATTCTCCAGCGAGCCGTGCCGGCATGACCGCCGGAGAAAGGGGCGCTACAGCGGCAGGAGCCGGTTATAACGTGCAATATAGTCTTTTGGGGTGATTTCAAGCTTTCCGCCATCAGGATGGTTCGCGACATACGTACGCAGCACCAGGCCGCTTTTTTGCGGCGTGATTTCCCAGCCTTGCAGACGATAGGAATCTTCGGTTGAACGAATAAGCAGGTCTGAAAAGATCATCATGACCGTGAGCGCCGGGGCTTTGTGGCTTTTCATGGTATGAACCAGGCTGACGTGCGCGGCATAGCGGCCAAGCGTTGAGGAATTAACCGGAATCATCTGTATTTTCAGTCCATTGAGTCATCATGCGCCGATGATAGTTCACATCAGGATATCTTACCAGTTACAAATGTTTAACCATGATGACGGCCCGGGCGCATCCAAAACCCTTAACTTTCGCCCTGTCTACCGCTGCAGGTCATGGTAACCATCTATGTGACACTGTCACTTCATGTTGTTGAGAGGCGTAAATTCATACAGCGCCAGCGCGTTGCTCTCCAGCGAATCGACGAGCTGCCAGCGATCGCTTGCGGGCGTTTCTTCGCTCACGCGCAGGGCCGGGCGCGCCTGGTGCGTCAGCCAGCGATACTCTTCTTCATCCGGGCCGCTCTGGCTGCGAAAAGCCTCGAAAAGCGGAAAGAGCGCGCCATGATGCCGATCGAAGAGATGATGTTTGATGCGCCAGCGTCCATCAAGGCCGAGCAGGCGCACGCTCCATGGCTGACTAAAGCGCTGGATAAACGCCTCCTCGCTGGAAAGCCAGGGATTGAAAACCACCGTATTGCGCAGCAGCAACTGGTAATGGCCGTTATCGCGCAGCAGCAGCAAATTTTTTTCGTTAATCCCCACTTCGCCCCGCAGCCTGTGCCACAGCCACAAGACCCAATACACCGGTCGCGGCAAACCGTGGAGATAGTGCAGCGCCAGGCTGGAGGTATCAAGCTTGCCGTTAGCGCCGGCTTCCCCTTGCAGCCCGGAATTCAGCCAGAACCCCGCCAGCCACACCTGGTCTGCCAGCCCCAGCAGATTATCCATCAGTAGCGCGCCGCGAAAGAAACGGCCGTTGGTGTCGCGAGTATCGCCGGTCAGGGTATTCCACGACAGTAGCCAAAGCGGTAACAGCAGCTGCCGCTGGCGCAGCGCGCTGTGGAGCTTGCGCATTTTAAGCACCGGGTAATTCTCGCTGGCGGCCAGCCTCTGGCTATCAATCTGCGCCAGATCCAGCAGTTCATTCGCATCTGCCTGGCAGGCAAGAAAATCCGCCTCGGCCAGCAGCGGTGAACAGAGGAGGGGATCGTCCTCCACGTTTTGTGAAAAGCGGTGCCAGATCCCCAGCGCCGACTGCGGCGAAAGCGCCTGGAGGATCGTTTTTTGTTGCCGCCAGGCATGCTGGCGCGCCTCATCGCTGGCCTGCGGGGACCAGTGCCAGACAAAACGCCAGCTGGCGAGGGTTGCCGGTGGAAAATGGTTGGCGGACAGGCGCAGAAAACGCTGTAGCAGATCGCCGCGGGTGGTGATACCGGTATGCAGTATTACCGCCCAGCCCATCGACGCCAGCCAGCTAAAAATGCGCTGCAGGTTATACCAGCAGGCATACCCGGCCAGCTGCGCATCGTCCCAGCCGGTACCGAACAGGCGGCTACTGAGAAACGGATCGTGAACGTCGATGGCGAATATCGGCAGCGAGTTGTGCAGTTCTTCGAGCTCCTGACGGACATCCTCGCGCAGCAGGTCATCCAGTTCCCGAACGGTAACGACGATGCGCGTGTGCCGTAGCGGCGTACCGCGCGCCGGTAGCTGGCGCACATCAAGATGACGGGTTTGCTGGGGATTGAGCCGCAGCGGTGGGCTATCCAACCCATTGATCTGCGGCGCATTGAGCCGGGAATATAGCCTGTCTATAGACACCGGTTGCCATAGTTCAGCCCGTTGAACGCGTGGACGAGGGGATTCAACCGCCGTTAGCGGATGCTGCTGGCGAAACTGGCGCGGCGTCAGACCGTGTTCACGTTTAAACAGGTCGCTCATCACCCGGCTGCTGGCAAAGCCCTGTTGCTGAGCGATTTGCTGTATCGATTTACGCGTCATCGTCAACTGCTCAGCAGCTTTACGCAGGCGAAGCCCGGTGATGTATTGCATAAAGCTGACGCCCACCTCTTTGCGGAACAGACGCGATAGCCAGGCCTCAGAAACAAATTCGGCGGCGGCTATCTCCTGCAGCGACAGGCGCCGTTGATAGTTGGCGTCGATTCGCGCCACTACCCGATTTATTCGCTGACTCCAGCGTTCGGCTCCGCGAGGCGCCAGGGCGGTGAGGGGACGGCTGAAGCGTGACGCCAGCAGAAGAGCAATTTCGCTAAGCCAGCGGTTGGCCTCCAGCCGGTAGTGGGCCTGCGGATTGACCAGACCGAGGACCAGCAGCTGGCGCATCAGGTAGCGCAGGGTATCTTCGGCATCGCGGGTTTCGTTGCTGCTCTGGTAGGCAGAGGCAAAAAAATCGCCGTCGAGGCGGGTCAGCCATCCAGCGTTCAGCGACAGCGCCATCACGACGTTCGCCGTCTTGCTGTGCAGGCTCCAGCGGCGATGCCGATTCACTATCGCCAGTTCATCAGCCTGCAGGTTCCGGCCCGACTCGCCATCGCGGAGTTCGACGCTGCCCTCAAGCAGCCATATTAGCGTCAGCGTCTCGTTTTCCTGCTGGCTCAACTGGCGGATATCGCGAACCGTAACCTGAAAGTCGCCTGAATGATGATCCACACCGCCTCCTGAAGACAAAAAACAGCGTGTTGTTTTTTGTCATAACCGTTTTGTATGAAAAACACTCATTAATAATCCGTCACTATAAAACAAAAAAGCGCATTTTAAAGCCGCCATGGATGCATAAACTCGAAAGTGTCGTGCAAACACAACACAGGAATAATAAAAATGACACACCCGATTATTGAGGCATTACAGGTTAATGAGGCGCAGTTTGTCGCTCTTCGTCGCCGTTTCCACCAGCAGCCGGAAATCGGTTTTGAAGAGCATAAAACCAGCGAAGAGGTGGCCCGACTGCTCGGCGAGTGGGGCTATCAGGTCCATCGTGGTCTGGCGGGAACCGGCGTGGTCGGTACCTTACGCGCAGGCGACGGTCAAAAACGGTTGGGACTTCGGGCGGATATGGACGCGCTGCCGATGCATGAGATGAGCGGCAAAGCGTGGGCCAGCCAGATAGAGGGACGTTTTCATGGCTGCGGCCACGACGGTCATACCACCACGCTATTGTACGCCGCGGAATATCTGGCGCGCACGCGGCAGTTTAACGGCACGCTGCAGCTTATTTTTCAGCCGGCTGAGGAACTGCTCTACGGCGGCCGGGTTATGCTCGAAGACGGCCTGTTCGACCAGTTCCCCTGCGATGCCATTTTTGGCCTGCATAATATGCCGGGACAACCGTTAGGCAAAATCGGTCTGCGCGACGGGGCGATGATGGCCTCATCCGACACTCTCCATATTGAAGTCAAAGGGGTTGGCGGACACGGCGCGCTGCCGGAGCATACCGTCGACGCTACGCTGGTGGCATGCCATATCACCCTGGCGCTGCAATCCATTGTCTCCCGCAATATCACGCCGTTTGAGCCGGCTGTCGTGACCGTGGGCAGCATCCAGGCCGGGCATGCGCCGAATATTATCAATGACAAGGCCTTAATGAAGCTCACTGTGCGCACCTTAAACGAACAGGTTCGCGAGACCGTACTGCAGCGCATTCACGATATTGCCGTCGCTCAGGCCGAGAGCTTTAACGCCAGCGCCACCATTACCCACGTTAACGGCAGCCCGGTTTTAAGAAACGATCCGGCAGCCAATGAGATGGTTCGGAAGGTGGCGGCTTCGCTATTTGGCGAGGACCTGGTCGGCGAAGTGAAGCCGTTCATGGGCAGCGAAGATTTTGCTTTTATGCTCGAGCGTAATCCGAACGGCTGCTATTTCACCATCGGAGCCGGGGATGAAGCGGATCGCTGTATGGTGCATAACCCGGGATATGACTTCAACGATGCCCTGTTGCTAAAAGGTGCCGCGCTGTGGTGCGCCCTGACGGAACATTATTTGCGTTAATCTCCGCAACGAAGAGGACCCTGCTATGAGTTCTGTATCGCTAAGCGAAGCGCAGTTCGTCGGCACCGATCGCCTGCTGGCGGGTATTGTATTGAGCGTTCTGACCTTCTGGCTGTTTGCCCAGTCGGTGATTAACGTGGTTCCGGCAATGAAAAGCAGCCTTGATATTTCGCTGGAAACCCTGACCCTGGCGGTGAGCCTGAGCGCCTTGTTCAGCGGCTGCTTTGTGGTCGCCAGCGGCGGGCTGGCGGATAAATTCGGCCGCATGCGCATGACCACCCTGGGCCTGATTCTCAGCATAGCCGGCAGCGCAATGCTGGTGCTCTCCCAGGGACCCGCGCTGTTCCTGGCCGGACGCGTTTTACAGGGGCTATCGGCCGCCTGCATCATGCCGGCGACGCTGGCATTAATAAAAACCTGGTATGAAGGTAAAGCGCGCCAGCGGGCGGTCAGCTTCTGGGTCATCGGCTCCTGGGGCGGCAGCGGGCTGTGCTCGTTTGTCGGCGGGGCGATTGCTACCGGACTGGGCTGGCGCTGGATCTTTGTTTTCTCCATCGCGGTAGCGCTGGCGGCGCTGTTTTTACTGCGCGGTACGCCGGAGAGCCGCAGCGCCAGCGCGCAGCAGCATAAGCTGGACATTAGCGGCCTGCTCAGCCTGATCCTTGCGCTGGTGCTGTTAAATCTGTTTATCAGTAAAGGCCACGGCTGGGGCTGGAGCAGCGGAACCTCGCTGACGATGCTGGGCGGCGCGCTGGCGGCGGGGTTATTTTTTATCCGCAGCGGTCGGCGTAAGGGCGACGCGGCGTTGATTGATTTTGCGCTGTTTCGTAACCGGGCCTACAGCGCCGCGGTGCTGTCGAATTTTCTGCTCAACGGCGCCATCGGTACCATGATGATTGCCAGCATCTGGCTCCAGCAGGGGCACCATCTAAGCCCGCTGGAGAGCGGAATGATGACGCTCGGCTACCTGGTCACCGTGCTGGCGATGATCCGGGTGGGCGAAAAGCTGCTGCAACGCTACGGCGCGCGCTTGCCGATGATCGCCGGCCCGGTTTTTACCGCGCTTGGCATCCTGCTTATTTCCTGCACCTTTCTCGATAAATCGACCTATATCGTCACGGTCTTTTTCAGCAACGTGCTGTTTGGCTTTGGACTGGGCTGCTACGCTACTCCGTCAACGGACACCGCGGTGGTCAACGCTCCCGAGAATAAGGTCGGGGTGGCGTCGGGAATTTATAAGATGGGTAGTTCGCTCGGCGGGGCGATGGGTATAGCGGTGACAGCGTCACTTTTTGCGCTGTTTTTACCGCTGGGAATGGCCAGCGCGGCGCAGTATGCGCTGTGGTTTAACGCCGCGCTCTGTCTCGGTTCAATGACGCTGAGCGCGCTGCTGCTGCCGCGCATAGCTCAAAGCTGATGCTTTTTCAGCAGCGCCCGCAGCTGGTGATAGGTTAGCCCCAGTAGCTCGGCCGCCTGCTTTTGATTGTACTTTGCCTGTTCGAGACTTCTCTCGAGCAGGCTTTTTTCTTGCTCCTGCTGGAAAGCGCGCAAATCGAGCGGCAACGTGGGGCCGGGCGCCTTTTCTGCTGCAGCGGGCGGGGCAGTTTGCTGCTGGCGGAAGGGGTTAATAATAATATTATCCAGCTCGCTTTCACTGCTGCCGTGACGGTAAACCGACCGTTCCACCACGTTTTTTAATTCACGGATATTCCCCGGCCAGCGGTAGTTCTGCAGCGTCACGGCGGCGCGTTCGCTAAAGCCGGGAAACAACGGCAGTCCGAGTTCGCGGCACATCTGGATAGCAAACTGGGTGGCGAGCAGCATAATATCGCTCTGGCGTTCGCGCAGCGGCGGCAACTGCACCACATCGAAAGCCAACCTGTCGAGTAGGTCAGCGCGAAAGAGCCCATCTTCCACCATTTGTGGCAGATCGGCGTTGGTCGCGCACACCAGGCGGACGTTAACCTGCAGCGGCTGGCGAGGGCCCCCGCCGCCCCAATCGCCACGCAGCCGCCTG
>OAWN01000128.1_pt1 | contig 40698 bp, 40 predicted proteins | sample 1476801 | NCBI WGS metagenome assembly OAWN01 (sample SAMEA2580214, study PRJEB22360) | human gut metagenome | biome: human gut; feature: human-associated habitat; material: faeces | place: Denmark | collected 2008/2010 | reverse complement strand
ACATTCGGTTTTTTTCCGCTCCCCCCTTTGGGTTGCCGAACCCGCCGATGAAGCCGATACGGCGGTTCCCGGCATCCATCAGTGCGTCCAGCGCGTCCAGGATGGTCTGTTCCAGATCCGGCTGGACGGAATCGAACAGGTTCGGTGCCGGATTGATGTCGATGAACACGCCATGGGGGAGAGCCGCATGCAGCCGACGCAGCAGGTCCCCTTCGAACGGGGCGGGACCAATCGAGATGAAGCCCGCGTACTTGGTCCGCTCGTCGATCAGATCGCTCACCTCGTGGTATTCGGTCACGCTCATGCGTTCGTCCTTGGCGTGCCTGTACAACGACGATCTGAGCTCGTCGAAGTATGCGTCCTGCAATCCCTTGTCCGGAATGACGTTGTTCAGTATGGCGATGCGCTGGGGTATGGTGATGCGCTGGTATTGGGGCACGCTCTCGTAGCCCATTTCCAAGCTGGCACTCAGAATCTTCTGCCGGGTGGTTTCCTTCACCGAGAATGTCGGGTCGTCGCTGAGCACTCTCGATACGGTCGCTTGGGAGAAGCCCGTCTTTTCCGCGATCTCCCTGATCGTAGCCATGGAAACCTACCTCCTTGCAATCTGATGACTAAACGTGTTTAGTAACAATTTTATCATGTTGTGTCATGCAATACGTGTATCGCGGGGTGGTTTTTCTTTCCGAAAAAATGATGCTGGCCATGTTTCTCAATGACAGGGAATATGGCCAGCTTTTTCGATTCGGGGTGCCATCGGATCCTATCGATGGATGACACCCTCAAATGGTGCATCGGGAGATAATTTGACATGTGCCATGTTGGTTCCCTCGGCGATCAGAGTGATCTCCATCGGTTTCGAGCAGCGTAGCGAATATGCCAACGTCTCTGCAGTCCATGACGCGTTCACTAGTATTCCGCCTCTTGCGCGGAGACCTCGGAAACTGCCTTCCCTCCAATCTTCCGGCAGCGCAGGAAGAAGCCGAATCAATCCGTCATGGCTTTGCAGAAGCATTTCCGACAATGCTGCCGGAAAGCCGAGATTGCCGTCGATCTGGAATGGAGGGTGCGCGCATAGGCCGCTGTCGTACACGCCTCCGCCAAGCAGATCGGTTTCGGCATCAGTGTCGACAGGGCGTAGGAACATGCCGATGATGCGTTCGGCATGTTCCGCGTCCCTCAGGCGGGCCCACATGATCATGCGCCAGACGATGCTCCAGCCAGAACCGTCGTCGCCACGTATTTCAAGGGATTTCCTCGCGGCCTTCTCCAAACGTGGGGTCTTCGATGTGATGCCTACCCCTGGATATAGCTCGTACAGGTGCGATAGGTGACGATGATGGGGATCGGCTTCGACGAATTCATCGTTCCACTCGAGGATTCTGCCATCCGTACCTATCTGCGGTTCAGCCAGCTGCGCGCAGATAGGTTTCGCTTCTTGAACCAGATTCCTGTCCTTTTCGCCGAGGGCTTCCACATCCTGTGATGCTCGAATAAGGTCATTGAGCAGATTACGCACGATGGCCGTGGCGTTCTCGCTGCTTCGGGCGACAGAGGCTGGCTTGTCGTTGACCAGGAAGTAGTTTTCTGGAGAAGTAGCGGGAGAGGGGGCAAGCCCATGTTCCGTGTCCGACAGGAAATCCATGCAAAATCGGGCACTTTCCTTCATGATCGGCCAGATGCGGGCCAGATACGAGCTATCTTGATTGAACAGGTACTCGTCGAACAGGTTGCGGCACATCCATGCTTGTCCGAATGGCCAGAATGACCACATTGGATTTCCGTTCGCTGGTAGCGCTCTGCGCCAAATATCCACATTGTGGAAGACGGCGGATCCGCGGCACCCTAGAACATGCTCGGCCACTTCATGGCCAGGGTCCAAAAGTTCCTCATTCATGGTAACAAGTGGTTCGATAAGCTCCTGTAATGCGCAGGGGCCGGTCATCCAGTAGTTCATCTCGACATTAATGTTCGTCGTGTACGCGCCATACCAGTTTGGGAAGTCCTTATGGTTCCATAGGCCCTGTAGATTGGCCGGTTGAGTGTGCGGCCTGGACGAGGAGATCAGCAGATACCGTCCGAAGTCGAACATCGCTTCCGATAGCTTTTCCAAGCGGTGTGGCACATTCCCCGTTCCCGAACGCAGGATTTCAGTGAACGGCACCTCTACGTCATCTTCATGTGCGGGGCCGAGATGTACGGAGACCCTATCGAAGTACTGCCGGTAGTCAGCGATATGGCGGTCAAGCAACGTTTGTGAATCAGACTGCCATTCGGTGAGGGACTTCTCAAGATGATTAGCGATGACCGTCATATCGCGTTCGGGCTGTTCGTTGCTTCCGCGGAATCCGCTCATGCTGCGGAAACGCAACAGCAGTCCGGTAACGTTCGAACAGTGCAGGACATTGCCGCTCGCTTGGATGTCGCCATCTTCGATGGTGACAGAGAGAGCGCCGGCGTACGCCATTCCGGTCCCGTTCAGTTCATCTTCCCAGGGATTGTCGGAAGGGTGGGGTAGCAGGCCGATGTTAAGGCCGGGCATCCGTCCCATGACGATGAGGGTTGCTTTTCGTGCATCGGAGCCGGACTGCAAAGATGTTTTGGATTGTCTGAGGAATTTGCCGGATACGTCAATGCTCACATTGATGGCCTCGCTCGACGTCATTCTGTAGATCAACGTATCGTCGGGTTTGCTGCACCATGATTCGACTGAGACGGCCGCCTGACTTATCCGGAATGTCTCGGAGGTGATGGCCCTAGCGAGATCCAGACGTCGTATTATGCCGTTACGTTTGCCCGAAGGGGCCGAATAATGGATTCGAGCCGTTCCGAACGGTTCGAACATCTGCTCGTCCCTTTCCTGCAGGGTGGGTTTCCCCGATGATTCGCGTCGCAGCCGCGTAGTCGTCGCGGAACACTGCCTGTCTGGCGGCCGTGACGATCTTCGGTGTCAGTGCCGCGGTCCCCTCATGCGGATAGCCGGACCATAACGTGTCATCATTGAGATATAGCACGTCCGTTTCAGGTTCGGAGCACAGAACCGCTCCCATTCGGCCGTTGCCGAGCGGGATGCCCTCCTCCCAGTGTGTTGAGGTTCCATGGAATACAAGCTTCATGACAGCTCCTTTATGCGCGCGGCGGCCACGCGACTGATCATCGGTCGCATCCTTGCGCCATCCAGATAAATCGTTATGGCCGATACTTCAGTGTCCCTGAATCGAAGGATTCTCCGATATCCCACTGTACCGGCCTGGGCAAGGGGTTGCTCGGTCCCGTCCGGTAGTATTCCCGCAACTTGTAGATGCTCAATCCGCTGTCCCCATTCAATGGCTTCCTCAATCACGATAGTGTTGATCTCCGTCAGCTCGGGGAAATTGAGCATGATGGCCGGAGCCGCGTCGTTTTCGGAAGGTTGCCAATATGTGTCGTTACGTTCGTCGATGAGGTGGGAAACATGTTCTATGGAACTTGTTGCGCTCACGTCGAACAGAGATTCGGATAACGCATTGCGGAACGCTTTGATGCGTCGTCCGAGTCCCTCAAGCGCCTGCACATCCGGCTCCGCGAAACGTCCTTCGGGCGATGGGGGAACATTGAGCAGGAGCGACGAATTGCCTCCAACCGCGGAAAGCCAGAGTTTGAAAAGCTGGTCGGCGTTTTTGACTTTGTCATCCTCGTACTGGTGATAGAACCAGCCAGGCCGTATGGAGGTGTCGACTTCCGCCGGGTACCAAGAAAGCGCATCCCCATACTTGGCGACGGCGGCACGGCTGCCAAGATCATCATTCTGTGAACGTACTGCCAGTGCAAAAGAGGCGTCATCCTCCTGTTGAGAGTTCTCCATGGTAAGTTCCGCTGAGCGCAGTCGTGTGGGAACCACACTCCACTCATTTTCGCGTACATGTCCGGCTTCGTTTCCCGCCCAACGCACATCCGGTCCGCACACAGAGATTACCGCGTCGGGTTGTAGCGAGCGTATGACGTTATAGTAACGATTCCAATCGTAATATTGGGTTTTTCCATTCTCGCCCTCACCGTTGGCTCCATCCAGCCAGACGGAGAAAATTGGGCCGTATCGGGTAAGCAGTTCAGTGAGTTGACCGACGTAGAAATCGTCATACGCCTTGCCTCTGCCATATGTGGCTTCGGTACGGTCCCACGGTGACAGGTACACGCCGAATTTCATCCCGTGTCTTCTTGCGGCTTCGCTGACATCTCGGACAAGGTCTCCTTCCCCGTTTCGCCAAGGAGAAGCAGCGATAGTGTGCGCGGTCAGTTTGGATGGCCACAGACAGAAGCCATCATGGTGTTTGCAGGTGAGGATGACACCCGTCATGCCGCCCGCCTCCAATGCGCTCATCCACTGGTCTACATCAACATTCGATGGGTTGAATCGGGCTGGATCTTCGTGGCCGAGTCCCCATTCCCGATCCGTCATGGTGTTCATGCCGAAATGCACGAAAGCATACATCTCCATGCGCTGCCAGGCGAGTTGCCGCGATGAGGGGCGCACGTTGGCGAGATATCCAAGATCAATGTTGGTATTCATCGAATTGCTCATCGTCTTTCCTTTCGTCGCATGTCAGTGAATGACGCCTTTTTTTACGATTACATTCGCGTATTGGGATTGTTCTCCTGTGGCTACAATGCAATAGGCGTTGCTTGCGGCCTTGTAGAAGGCAAATCGGTCGAGTCTTTCGATGGCTGATGAGCCTCGTTTGTCATGGGATTCGACCATCTGCTCGTATTTCTCCCAGATCGGGGTTTCGACGGCGTCTCCCTGCACCTTGTCCATCACGGTCACGGGTTTTTCCACATACTGGTCAAGGGGGATGAGTTGCAGTATGGCATCCATGAGTGGTTCGATGAACTGTCCGTCATATCTGATTACGTGTGAGTTCCTTCCGACGGATTCCGCCGGGAAATGTGCGTCGGCGATGACGATGGTGTCACCGTGCCCCATCTCGCTGAGGATTTTAAGCAGTGACGGTTGAATGATTGATGGAATTCCTTTTAGCATGATGATTCCTCCCTTATCAACCTTGAAAGCTGTCAGTTATCCAGAATGCTTTGGATGTTGCGGTACTGTTCATCCGTCAGCTGGGTCGCCGGCTCGTAGATGGATGTGCTAATGGGCAGCCCCTTCGCCTTGACTGCGCCCTTGATGGCGCTGATGAACAAGTCGGCGGAGTCGTACAGGCGCATTAAGTAGGAGATGCGCCTGGCGGCTTCGACCGCGGTCGCGTAATCGTGTTCCTGCCATGCGCGGTGAAGTTTCATGAACGTTTCCGGTTCCACATTAGTTAGGCCGCACAATACGCCATTGCCTCCGCTGATCCGATTGACGGCATAATACTCGTCAAATCCGGATAGCACGCTGAACGATGGATTGACTTGACGCGCGGCCACGATGACCTTCCTGGTGTGGCTGATGGTGTCTACGGTGTCTTTGATGCCCGTGATGTTCGGATTCTCACGGACCAGTTCAGTCACGAGTTCCGGAGTGAGGTCGTGGCCGGTCCTGGCAGGGAAATTGTAGAGTACGACCGGCAGGTCGGCCGCCTTGGCCACTGCAGAGAAGTAACGCTTCGTTGTATCGGGAGACGGTCCAAAGTAGTAGGGGGAGATGGCGACCAGGGCGTCTGCGCCGGCTTTTTCGCTTTCGGCGGCTAGGAGCCGAACGTTGTCCAGATTCGTGTCTCCCACGCCGACGAGGACCTTCATACGTCCTGCGACCTTCGAGACGGCGAAGCGTACGACTTCGGCCTTGGTTTTGACATCGATCGAATAGAATTCGCCAATGCTGCCGAACAGCAGTACGCCGTCGATGCCCTCTTCGGCGAGGTGGTCGAGATGCCTTCCCCAATTAGGGTAATCGATGGTTCCGTCATCGTTGGTGATGGTGATGGAGGGGCAGAATACTCCTTCGAACATGGCGTTGCCGGTCATGGCGTTTTCCTTTCGGTAATGTGGTAGGCGTTTCGTGCGTTGTTGATGAAGAAGTCATCGTCCCCTGCGAAACGGTCAAGAAGGATCGACAGATGACTGTCAAGGTTGGAGTACATGCTGATGACGGGCCAGTTCGAGGCATATAGCAATCGTTTGCTCGAGAATGCCGACTGGACTAGATTGAGCAGGTTCGACACGAATGCCTCGTCGTCGGTCGGGTAACCGGATATTTTGACGTACACGTTTGGCATCGATCCTAGCCTGTATATGATGTCGGCGGAGTCGTCGAGGGTGCGCCGGTCGGTTATATTGCCCACATGGTTGATGATCACGGTCGCCTCTGGAACCCGTTCACATGCCTGTGCAAGATTGGATAGCTCGTTGGGACGTACGCACGCGTCGAACGGTACGTCCTTTTCGGCCATGAGTCTGAGTCCTCGTATGAAATCCTCCTGCAGGCATCGGCCGCGTGGTGATGATGCCGTATGCAGAGGTTCGCGTACGCCATGCGCGTATAGGGGCACGCGCATGGCCGGGCCGACGGTGGACCGCATGGAGGTGGCTAACAGCAGGGGATCGTGGTTTTCGGACAGAAGCCTGTCCTCTAATGCCGTATCGTCAGTATCGACCTCCACGTACACCCCACCCATGAACAGTATCTCGTTATCCGGATGGCGCTTACAATATGCGTCGTAGGCCCGTCGGAGACAGTCCATGTCGTACCTGCGTGTGATGGATCCGTCGGTGTCATCCAGCCATGAAAGCGGTTGCGTGGCCGGATCCCAGATGTGGAAGTGGGAATCGATGATCCCCTGCATGCTGCCTCCTAATCGAGTGCTCTGTCAAGATGGACGTATCCGCCGTCGGGAAAGACCCACTGGCCGGTGGTGTGCGATGAACGGTCGGACAGTAGGAAGACAACGGTATCGGCGATTTCCGAGGTTTCGGTCATACGGTGCCCGAGTGGAATCCTGTCGGTGATTTTTGCCAGCTGGTCACGTTGTGACTGTTCGTCACCAAACGTCTTGATCCACTGCGCGTACAGCGGAGTCCATGCTTCGGCCACTACGACGGCGTTGACGCGGACCTCGTCGGGGGCAAGAGCCGCGGCCCATTCGCGGGTCAATCCCAGGATCGCGCCTTTTGCCGCGGCGTAGGCGCTGGTTCTGCCCTGTCCCGTCAGTGCGGTCTTGGAACCGATGTTGACTACGGACCCCTTGCTGCTTTTAAGGGCCGGTACGCACTGGTGGACGAGTTCGTAATAGTGCGTGAGGTTGCCGTGGAGTGACTCCTCGAACTGTCGCCATGGTGTTGATTCAAGGGAGAGGTTATCGTTCCTGCCGGCGTTGTTGACTACGCCGTCGATATGGCCGTACTTTGCTATGACTGATTCCACGATGGGTGCGATGCCATCCGTGTCGTTCAGGTCTATCAGATGCACGTCGTACACGGTGGTGATATTCTCGATGTCGCGGCGGAACTCTCCGTCTGCACCATCCCGACGGTTCAACACCACCGGGATGGCACCTTCTTCGGCAAGACGCAATGCTATGCCCTTGCCGATTCCCTTGAATCCTCCGGTGACGATGATCACCTTGTCCTGAAGATGCAGGTCCATGATGGGTCCTTTCCATCTAATTTCTGTGCAGATACCGCATGCATTCGTTGAGTTTCATCTCCGTGCCGTTGCCTGGGGCGAGTGGCGCTACGTAGCGTCCGTCCCTAATGACAGTCGGATGTACGAAATACTCATGTTGGTTGTCCACGTATTCGACGACGCGGTCCTCCATCTCGCCGGAAACCGAGACATAATCGAACATCGCGAGCTGGATGATCGCCTCGCATAACCCGACGCCGCCGGCATGGGGGCATACCTTGACTCCGAATTTTTTGGCGAGCAGATATTCGAGGATGATTTCCTGTGGTCCTGCGACGCGTGTCGCATCGATCTGCATGACTTTGAAGCCCCCGGCTTGCAGATACTGCTTGTACATGACACGATTCTGCATCTGCTCGCCGGTGGCGACGGGAATCGGGTCGATGGCCTTTTGGATGGTTGCGTGGCCAAGTATGTCGTCCGGACAGGTTGGCTCCTCGACCCATGCGAGATCGTAGTCCTTGAATTTGCTGATCCATTCAATGGCTTGGGGAACATCCCAGACTTGGTTCGCGTCGACTGCGATGGCGATATCGGGGCCGACCGCCTCACGAGCGAGCTTGAGCCTGCGCAGATCATCCTTGAGATTTTGACCGACTTTGAGTTTGATCTGTTTGAAGCCCATGATCTCGGTCTCCTGCTTGGCCAGGCGGATCATCTTTTCATCGGAATATCCGAGCCATCCGGCTGCGGTTGAATAACCCGGATAGCCGACCTCCTTGAGATGGGCTATGCGTTCCGTCTTTCCTTCCTGACCTGCGCGCAGGATGTCGATGGCTTCCTGCGGGGTGATGGCATCGGTCAGATAGCGGAAATCTAATGTCGAGACGAGCTCTTCGGGCTCCATCTCGGACAGAAGCAGCCATAACGGTTTGCCGGCACGCTTGGCTTTGAGATCCCACAATGCCGACAGAACGGCGCCTATGGCCATATGCTCGACACCCTTCTCCGGACCGAGCCAGCGCAGCTGGGAATCCCGTACGAATAGGTCCCATGCGAGACGCATATTGCTGAGCAGCTCCTCGACGTTACGTCCGATGATGGTCTCGGACATGGAGTCGATGGCGCGGACGACGACGTCATTGCCGCGGCCGATAGTAAATACGAAACCATTGCCGGAATCTCCGGCATTGGTGGAGATGACGACGTAGGCGGACGAATAGTCAGGGTCCGGGTTCATCGCGTCGGATCCCGAGAACGTGGCCGACGTAGGGAAGCGGAAATCATATGTGGTGACTTTGGTGATGGCACTCACGATGTGTATCCTTCTTTGGAATGCTGATCTGAATAATGCTGTTTTAAAAAGGGAGGGTGGCCGGCAAACCGCTCTCCCTGATGGTGGTGCGTTACGGACGGATGTCAGTCCTTGTCGGTAGTGACCTTGAAATCGTTCTCCTGAGCATAGGCCTTGAGTTTCGCCTGTGCCGTCGCCATGGCTCCGACCATGTCGCCTCCGGCCTTCATTTCAGGGGTGATGACATCTTTGTATACGACACCGACCTAGGACATGAACGGCAGATACTCCCAATCGGTGTTGACCTTGTCCATCGAATCGAAGTAGACCGAATTGACATCTTTGTTGACGAAATAGCCGTCGGTTTCCTTCTTCCCGCGGACGTTTTCGTCATCCTGATAGATAGAAGCGGCCATGAAGTAGTTGCCGTTGTTGGAATCCTGCCAGGATTGGATCGATTCTTCCGACGAGTCAAGCCAGTTGATGAATGCCAGGGCTGCCGCCTGCTTCTCCTTCGGACATGCGGCGGACACGCTCATCATGGAGCCCACGGAAGAGGACTTGAAATCGGAGGAGGAATCGCCGAAGGCCGGAGGGAGAGTGACCTGAATCAGCCCTTTGAGCGAGGGGTTTTGCTCCTTGTAGGAATTGCCCTGCCAGTTTTGTGAGATATAGGTCGCGTAGGTGCCTTCGTTCGTTGCGCGGTTGAATTCGTCAGTCCAGCCTGGTGCGGCCTCCATGACGCCGTCATCGAGACATTTCTGCAGGAATTCGATGAATTCCTTCGTGGTTCCGGTGGTCATGTTCAGATTGATGTCGCTGACAGAGTTGACCTTCCAGGGGCGCGCTCCTGCGGATCGAAGAAGATCCGTGAAGCACGAGATGTCATTGTTAATGAGGACGCCCATGTACTTACTTGGGTCCTCCTTGTGCAGCTTGACGCCTTCCTCGTAGAATTCCTGCCATGTGGTCGGAACCTTGAGGCCGTGCTCGTCGAGAATATCCTTGCGCACATACATTGCCAATGGGGTGGCATCCTGCGGTACGCCCCAAAGGCCATCGGCATAATGCACTTGGCTCCATGCGGTCTTGCTGTACAGCTTGCCCCATGCATTCTCGATGTCGTCATTCGCGAAGTTCAACAACGCTCCGGAAACCGCATACTGCTCGAACCTGTCGGCGGACATTTGTACGACATCGGGGATGTCCTTGTTCGCGGACACCACGTTCTGGAATTTGGTGAAATGGTCTTCGGCGGCACCGGTATTCACAAAATTGATTTTGATATGTGGATACTTTTCCTGAAAAGCTTTGATGGGGCCTTCCATTTGCTTGGCCGAATAAGCCCAAACGGTCAAATCGATGTCTTTGGATGTGTCGGTAAGAGCGGAGTTGATGTCTTCGATGGTCACATCTGTTTTTGTTTTTGATGCATCGTTGCTTGATCCGCAGGCGGCGGCTCCGGCCACCATGGTTATAGCGGCAGCCGCTGCGATAAGGCGAGTGAGTTTTTTCATGATTGCTCCTTTGCTGTGATTTTGCATGTTTCTGTATGGCGTATGGGGAATGGGCCGCGGCCGCCCCAGCAATGCTGCGACGGGTGATCTCTGAGCAGCCGCGGAAGATTTCATTGTTTGACTGCGCCTGCGGCAAGACCGGACTGCCAGTACTTCTGCAGGAACATGAATGCGATGATCAGCGGTACGACTGCGATGAGCGAGCCAGTGACGATCAGATTGTTCGGAACCTGTCCGTCGGCGGTTCCCTGGGCGCCCATCTTCAACCACATGTTCAGGCCGACCGTCAAAGGGTAATCCTTGGTGTCGGAGAGCATGATCAATGGCAGGAAGTAGTTGTTCCAAACGCCGACCAGCGTGAACAGTAGCACCGTGACGAAGCCAGGGGACAATAGCGGGAACGCGACCCTCCAGAAGATGGTCTAGGAGTTGGCTCCGTCAAGTTTCGCGGCCTCAAGGAGCGAAACGGGTACGGATGTCTGCGCGTAGATGATCATCAGATACAGTCCGAACGGCGTTGCCAGCTGTGGGACGATCACGGCCCACGGAGTGCCGACCAGGCCGATTTTCGAATACATAAGGAACAACGGTACGGTGATGACGGTGGATGGAATCGACATGAATGCTAAGGTGACCGCCAGCAGGCAGTTGCGGCCGGGGAATCGCATCGTCGCGACAGCGTATCCGGCAAAAGTCGCAATGATTGTGGCGCCAAACCCGGCTATGACCGCATAGGCCACTGTGTTGATCAACCATCGCGTGTACGCACCATGCTGGTATGCGAGGGTGTCCTCGCACGTTCTGCAGAAACACGTTCTTGTCATCGAACCATAGGCCGAAGGAACTGAACATGCCCTCACTGGTCTTTGTCGAGGAGAAAAGCACCCACAGAAGCGGAACCAGGCAGTAGATGACCATCAGTGCCATGACGATGTGCAGCAGCCAGTTGAGTACACGCTGCTTGCCAGTCAGTTTCGGCGCGGACTCACGCTGTTGCATACGCTTGTAACGCTTGCTTGCCTTGAGCGCGAGTTTGGCGTCCCTGCGTCGGAGTGACTTGGAACGGGGGTGGCGGACTGTTTCACTCATCACTTATTCTCCCACTTGTTGCCGATGATCTTGACTACCGCGACCAGACCCATGACGATGATGCCGACGACCAGTGATACCGCTGCCGCGTAGTTGACGTTCTGGCCGTTGAATGCGAGGTTGTAGGTGTAGATGTTTGGCGTATAGCTACTGCTGATCACATTCGGTGCCGAAGTACGCAGAATATTCGGCTCATTGAATAGCTGGAGGGTGCCGATCACCGAGAAGAGAACCGTCATCATGATGGAGCTCTTAATCTGAGGAATCTTCACGGACCATGCGATGCGTAGCTCCGATGCGCCGTCGATGCGGGCGGATTCGTAGAGTTCGTTTGGGATGCCGATGAGTGCGGAATAGTAGATCAGCATGTTGTAGCCAAGGCAGCACCAAGTGACGATGTTGGCGATGGCAAACAGCATGAGCTTGTCTGAGAGCATATTCGGTGCGGTCACTCCGAAAATAGCGGCAATCTGCCCGACAAGGCCGTACTTGTCACCGTAAATATAACCCCACATCAGGGCCGCGATGACGCCTGGCACGGCATAGGGCAGGAACAGCAGGATTCTTGGAATGGCTACGTGGCGGATGCGTTGGGAATCCAACATCAGTGCTGCGATCAGCGACAGAATCAGATTAAGCGGAATCTGGATGGCCGCATAGCACAGCACACGTCCGAAGCCTCCCCATAGTGCTTCATCCTTGAACGCACGGATGAAGTTGTCGAATCCGGCGAATGTGGTTCCGCCGAGAAGGGACTGTTTGAAGAAACTCAGATAAAGCGCGTAGAACATCGGGACGATCATGCCGAACAGGAAAACCACCACGTATGGAAGGCAATACAAAATGCCTATGTACTGGCGTTTCGGCTTGCGCATCTCGGAGGTATCCGATCTCGCCGTTGCATTTGTCATAGCTTTTCTCTTTCTTTTGAACCGGACGGGCGAACTGGTCAACAACATCGTTGCCATTGCCACTTTTCGTCCGCCGGTACGGTCAGAATACATGCTTTTCCATAGAAAATCAAATAAATATTCATTTATATAAACGAATATTTCGTAACATTGTACAAATGGCGATATCTGGCCGAATCGTAGCCGTTATTCGTGTCCATCGTAAGGAAGGTGGCAAGAATCTTCATCCATTCAATGAGATGAAAATGCATTGAAAATGCTATGTTTCTCATTTCTTTAGTGGTGACACGCCGATGATTGTGTCCTGTTGTATTGAAGAAAATTTCGTTATTATTGAGAAAAAGGCAAAAACTCTTGATGGGCTTTCAAGGGGTATCATGACTGGAAAAGGGCGATGGACAAACTGAAGGTTAGCGATGTGGCGAAGGCCGCTGGAGTGTCGGCTGCCACGGTCTCCAAAGTTATCAACGGTCGACAGGGGGTGTCCGACGAGACCCGCGACCGGGTGGAGCGCCTACTGGCCGAAGTCGGATACCGGAAGAAACTGCCGACAACCAAAACATCGCAATCGATCGAACTGGTCGTCAAAGAAGTGACGAACAACGGATCCGTTGAGATGGTCAGAGAGTCGACCGCGTATGCCAAGGAACTTGGCATTGGTATCACCGTGAGCTGCGCGGGACGCGAGCATGGAACGCATAAGGTCAGGAACGAGGTGAGCAGCTGCCTACGCGGCGCCATTGAGCGCAATCCGCTAGGGGTTATCATCCTGCTGTCCGACATCTCCCCGGCCGAGGAGTCGTTGCTGGAGACCAGGGCCATTCCATACGTCATCGTTGATCCGGTCGGGCAGGTCTCCGCGGACACTCTGGGAGTCGGCATCGATAATTGGACCGGTGGCCTACTCGCCACGGAACACCTCATCGCCCTCGGGCACCGCAGCATTGGGGCCATCACTGGGCCGTCCGACTCGCAGTCGTCGCAGGCGCGTCTCAGCGGCTACATGGCGGCATTGCAACGCAGTGGCATCAACGTGAACTCGAATCTGATCAAAGTGGGTGACTACGTGTCGGATAAGACATACAAAGCGGCATGCGAACTGCTTGATATGGAGGAGCGGGATCGTCCGACGGCAATCTTCGCCTTCAATGATCTTGGGGCTGTCAGCGTCTACCGTGCCGCACGTCAACGCGGCATCAGACTGCCGGACCAGCTGTCAATCATCGGATTCGATGACGTATACCCGGCGGCGAGCATGTACCCGGCTTTGACGACCATCCATCAGCCATTTGACCTCATTGCCAGAAAATGCATCGATCTGATCCTCGAGGCGCGTGAAGGCAAGGTGGGGCAAAACTACACCATCCTTCCCACACAGCTCATCGAACGGGAAAGTTGTGTCCCGCCGATTCGGTCGCAGTGAATCCATTGGGCTATGTAACCGTATAACAATTGGGAATATAGAATTCAGATACTTGCATATGAGTATGTAGTGTATGTGTTTACGTGCACAAAGCCAATGCCGTTGCGGGTTTCTGACGAACATGTTTAGGGGGTATCTTGTCGGGGAGGATGACGACGACGCCGACCATCCGAGCCATGCGCATTGAAGATTATCCGCTGGTATATGAGTTGTGGTCCCGATGTACGGGCTTCTCCATGAAGGACGCTGACGACTCCGAACATGCGATTCGCGTGTTCCTCGAACGCAATCCTGACACCTGCTTCGTGGCCGAGGGCGACGGCGGGCACATCATCGGGGCCATCCTCGCCGGTCATGACGGCAGACGGTCACGCATCTATCACACCGCGGTCCATCCTGAAGCGCGCGGCATGGGTGTTGGCTCACTTTTGGCCGGGCATGCGGTCGAGGCGCTTCGTGCACTCGGGTTGCCGAAGGTTGCCGTCGGCGTGTATGCGGACAACAAGGCCGGCAACGACTTCTGGGAGCAGCAGGGCTTTGCAATCCGAGACGACCTGGTCTACCGCGAGCTTTCCTTGTAAGGTGTCCACCCGCAATCCGGCTTTTGCGGTCGGTCATTCACTCGTTTCGTTGCCGCACGCACATTTCATGTCGACGATCTGTTGACTCTGAATCGTGATTCAAATGATCTGGGCCGTATGGCCTATGGATTCGATGTCGGCTTGCTTCAATCGCACAGACGTCTGATGCACACAAGTCCGCACCGGATATTGAAACACTCAGTCTTCGATGACGCTGGGAATCGGCGCCATCCTTTTTTGCGCTGCGGCCGCTTATGAAGGTGCATATGCCGTCGGAGACGGTAGCCTTCCGGCCGTATGACTTCCTCATAGATGCAAGCAGCGGACCATGGGACTACGGTCTCCCCGGTTCTGCTAGATGTATAGATTGTTTTTAAGAAAACATAGAAAGTATGGGAGATATAGGTGGAGATATAGGTATTTTCAAGTGCTGCTGCACCTCTTGTCGGCGCGAAGGTATAGAAAAGCGCAAATTTCCTTCTGTCGGGCTTTGAGCGGCGAACAGAGTGGTACACTCATTCTGGGAATTGGTAGAAAGCCTTGCTGTTGCTGGGTTTACGGGTTTCGGTAGATAGAGTCTCCATGATGTGCGCAGACCTCATGATGCGGCGGGCTCGCCTGTTTGGGCCGCTGCTCGCCTCCGGCTGCGAGGTATCGGTCTCGGGGGAGGGGACGCGCCGCGTGCGATTGTTCGACGGTGAGCGGGCCTTGGTCGGGAACGCCACGGCCAAACGAAGAAGGGAATTCACGGAGACGCGTCTTTTGGCCCACGAGGCCTTACGGCGTATCGGCCATGACGGGCCCATACTCAAGGGTCCGGATGGTGAACCGCTCTGGCCGTCCGGCATCGTGGGATCGCTGTCGCATTGTCCGTCGCTGTGCGTCGCCGCCGTGGCGTCGGCGGAAAGAATCCGTGCCGTGGGAGTGGACGTGGACGATTCGGACGGATTGTCCGACGGGATCATGCGGTTCGTGTTCTCTTCCGAAGAGCTCGCATCATTGCGTATGGTCTCCTCGGTGGAACGTAGGGCGGCCTTCTGCGCGAAGGAGGCCGCCTCGAAGGCGTTGTCCGCATTGGATGGGACGGGGGACTTCCGTAAGGTATCCGTGAGCCTGAAGGCGGATGGAACGTTCGCCGTGGTGAGACGGGATGTGGCGTTGCGTGGCCAATGGCGATCCTACGATCGGCTGGTGTCCGCGATGGTCGTCGTTCCCTCGGAGACCGTCTGAGGGGCGCGGACCCCTCGAATGAGCAGCCGGAGCAGAAAGGAATAGGCTGCATCGTCATCGTCTACGGGCGTATCATGTTCGGGTCGTGTCTCGAATTGGACGAATCCGTGCACGGCGGACCATATGGACCATGCGATGAGGTGCGGGTCATCCCTCCGGATCTTTCCCGCGGCCTGCCCGTAGCGCACCAGCTCGGTCATGGCGGCGAGGCAGGCCTCCGAAGCCTCGCCCGCATGCCATCGCCACAACAGGGCGTAGATGCCGGGCGACGCCTTGGCGTGCTCGCGGTATACGACTCCCGCATCGTAGAGTCTTTGCAGGGGATCCTCGGTGGTGACGCGCAGGAGCTTCTCCCGTAACGTCTGGAAACTGTCGTCGATGAGAGCGTCGATGACGGCCTGCTTGTCGCCGATATGCCGGTAGATGCTCGCGGGGGACACATCCGCCTTTTCCGAGAGAAGCCGGATGGTGAAGGCGTCATAGCCGTCCTCTTCGATGATTCGTTTCGAGGCGTCGAGTATGAGGCCCCTGATCTCGGTGGTGGGCGTCCGCTGGCCTTTTGTCGTTTTCCGAATAGTCCTCATATGCTTCTCCGCATTATCCCGCCGTTACGGATGAAAAACGCCATCCGGCCCGTAGGTCCCTGTACCGTCCCATGATGGGTGGGGTCGAAGGTCCGGCCACGCTCTTGGACCGTGCCTCGATGGGTGTGATGGCTGGTCCCACCGCATTGAGATTGCCACCGAGCCAAGACATGTCGGGGAACGCTGGCCGGCGCGGGCGTGCCGTCCTCCCGCCGCGTTCCATGCCGGGCATCGCGCATATGATGCCGTCGGCGTGCGGGACGGCGGAACCGTGGCATCGTCCCGCACGCACGTCAGGCATGCCCGTCGGCTACCGGTGGTGCCGCAGGGCGTCCTTCAGAATGCGGAGCTCCCGCATCGTATTCTCCTTCTCCGCAGGGGAGTCGAAGGGGATGATGATGCGGATGGGTGCGGCCTGCCCGTCCGGTTGGACGGGTTCCGTCCCGTCGAGCAGCGTGTCCAGGCAGTCGGGAATGGTGGCGCCCCGTACGCCGATCCAAGTGTCATGTACCGTGACGTCATCGGATGGCCCGTGGCCCGCATCCGTTCCGGGATCCGCCCGGAGCCCGTCCGGTCGGTGTCCGATGCGTTCGGATGGCATGGCGTCAGGGTCCATCACCTCGACCAGCATGCCTCCCGCCTGCAGTCGGGGCATGCGGGAAGCGTGCCCGGTCACGGCCTGGGCCAGTCGGGCCGCATCCAGAAGAGTCTGGGGGTCCGTTCCCGGCCGGTCGGCGTGGCTGATTCTGATGACGGCCCGGACCTGTTCCCGATGGGCTTCCGCCCAATCCAATGGACGCAGCATGATCAGGGTCGCGGTCGCCAGCCTGGCCGCCTCCTGGTCCACGAGATGACTCGGATTGGCGAACGATGATCCGACGATCATGCCATCCGCTTCGTGCTCGGCCAGTACGAGGGAGGCCATCTCAATGGACCGGGCGAAGGAGAAGCGGCCGCCGTCGATGACGCAGTTGGGCCCCCGGTAGTCGAACATGTTGGCTATCCTCCCCGAGACTATGTTGTCCATATAGCCGGGCAGTGCGGCTTCGACGGTCGCGCCTATCGACGTCGTGACACGGTCGGCGAACCAGCGTCGCAGCTCACGGCGCCGTTCATCCGGAATCTCGGCGTGCGTGATGGCGTCGAGGATCTCGGGAAGCCGTATGCGCAGTTCCCTGCGGGCTCCCACCGCCAATCCCGATGGCTGTCCGAGGAAGGCGCCGATGGTTTCCTTCCGGTCGGGTTCCGCCATCATGGGTTGCAGATTCCCCGCCGCCAGGACCGCCAGACGTTGGGCGATGTCCATGTGCGGCAGCAGCACCGGGGGAGTATGGAAGACCCGCCAGTCGGCCGTCATCGGATCCTCGAGCAGCGTACGTGGGACCTCGCAGTTCGCCTGGGCGACGCATTGCACCGCCAGGTACGTGGCGTCCCGGGGTTCGGCGTCCGCATGCGCCGGCCCGTCCGGCCGGCCGTCATCATACTGTTCGACGATGACCGACGAGTTGATGCCTCCGAACCCGAAGGCGTTGATCAGCGCCCTGCGCGGACGGTTCCCGGGTTCGGGCCATGGGTCGGGGGCGTCGTGCAGTTGCAGGAGCTCCGTATGCTTCGCGATCAGCGGGTGGGGCGTCGTCACGCCGTGGGTCGGCAGGTACCGTTCATGCCTGAATGATTCCAATACGGACAGCAGGTTCGACGTGCCGGCCGTCGGGAAGCCATGGCCGATGAGGTTCTTGATGGATCCGATGGATACGGGCCCATTGCGGCGTTCGGACAGCATGCCGATGATCGCCGTCAACTCGGAATTGTCTCCGGCCGGCGTTCCCGTCGCATGGGTCTCGATGTAGTCGATGCCGTCCGGATCGATTCCCGCCTGTGCCAGGGCGCCGCGCATCGCACGCCGCTGGCCTTCGGGATTGGGGGCGTAGATCGCCTTGCCATGCCCGTCGCTCGTCGTATACGAGCCTATGATGACCCCGCTGATGGGGTAGCCGTGCAGCCGCGCATATGAAAGCGTGCACAGCAGGACCGCCGCCGCGCCTTCCGCGGGCACCAGACCGTTCGCGTTCGCGTCGAGGGGCCTGGCGGGCTTGTCGCTCAGGCCGCCGATCTTGGCGAAGCTCACGTTTCCCGTGATGGACATGTTCGCCATCGCCCCGACAGCCATGGCCAACGGTTTCGCACGGGTGTGCAGATATCGGGCCGCGAGGTCCACGATGAGCAATCCCGAGGCGCACGCCCCGTCGATGACGATGGGATCGTCGGGCATGCCCAACACCTCCGCGGGGATTCGCGCCAGGTCGGATGGTGCGTTCGCCGTTTCCGACGCGTCGTTGCGTGACAGGATGACGTCATCGATGGCTCGACGTGCGGCATCCCGCGCATCCGCGCCGAACTCGTTCACGCACTCGTCGAGAAGATCACCACTGATTTCCGACAATGATTGGTCTCCGAAGGCCTCGTCCGCCAGCATATTGCCCACGAACAGCCGGCACCGTGCCCGCTCGGAACGGTCGATGCCGGCTTCGCCGATCGCCTGGGATGCGCTGTCGACGATCATCCGCTGCGTACGGTTCAACCGCATCCGTTCCGAGGAGGCCGCCCGCTCGTCCTGATCGTAATCGGTGACGAATCCTCCGATGCCGCAATAGGTCCTGTCGACGGCGTTGCGGTCGGGATCGACGTAGTCGACGCGTGTGCCCCAACGCTCGGGCATCGGGGGATGGATGCCGCTTCGGCCCTCGACTATGGCGTCCCAGAGTTCTTCGGGAGAGCACGAATGCGGGGAAGGATGCAGCCGCGTCCGATGATAGCGATTGGTTCGAAATCCATCATCCTCATTGCTCCTCTGCGGGTTCGACGGCGTCGGGGGATGCCATGATGTCGTGTTCCTGTTCCGCCGGACCCAGGATGGTGAGCCGCACGTCATCCGCCTGGCAGAGCAGGTATCCGTTGGCGTCGATGATCTCGATATGAACGTCGACGCCCTGCTCGTCCTCGGTGAGGAAATCCATCTTCCCGTAACACAGTTCCCCCGCCGCGGGGCAGCGGAACTGGCGGGCCCCGTGGATCCGGATCGGCACCACATGCCGTCCCCTGAGCTGGAATTCACGCATCAGCGCCATCCTGCCGACGTTATCGATCAGTAGCGGACAGCAGAGGAACTGCGGGTTGCGTACGTCGCTGAAAAGCCCCGGCACGGATGGCACCATGAATTCGCCCGCCGCGCAGTCATCGCCGATCAGCCGTGCCCTGCGCATGTACCGGAAGGTCGGTCCGAAACTGATGAAATGTTCGGTTTCGGCATGATATCGGCCGATGTCGATGGGCGTTCCCTGTTCGAGCAGGCGTTCCGGCCGCCAATCCGCCCGGCATGGTTCGGGGGCTTTGTCCAGCAGTCTGATGACGGCCGTCGAATGGGTGCGGTGGGGGATGAGGGTCCTGCCGTCAGGCGTTTTGAATGTCGAGTACAGTTCCGTCGCGATGACCTGGCCGTCCGTACGGTCCGTGCGATGGGCGTTGACCGTGATCGGGACCTCGTCGTTGTCGCGGCATTTGAGGAACGTGTTCAGTTCGAGTTCCTCGAGTTCGACGCCGAACCGTTTCACGTTGGACAGGCATGAGGCGGCTTCGATCTGCGTTTCCAGGTGAAGCACCCCGGGGAAGGTCGTGACGCCCTTCACCCGGTGGTCGGGCAGGTACAGGTCACGGTCGTATCGGAGCATCCGATGGGCGAGGATGGTGTCCGCATCCTGCCTGTCGACGCTGTCGAGCATCGGATAGTGGGGCTTGTCCACGACGGTGCCCGTGGTTTCCTCGATGGGTGAGATCAGTTCCAGCCCGTCGTCCAGGGAATCCAATTGTCCCTGCGGCCTGTTGGACCCCAATGAGCCCATGATCAGCACCTCGGGGTCCGCCGTGCCGAGCGCGAGCTCGTCGAGGAAGAATTCCGTGCCGGTCCTGACGGGAATGTATTCCATTCCGCGGTCCTGCTCCTGCACGGCGATCACCTGCGGGTGGACGGCCATGCCGACCTGCCCCCATGCCGACCATTCCATCGTCACGAACGGGATCCTCCGGTCGGCGGGCATGTTCATCGGGATCGTGTGGGAGAGTGCGGAAAGCGTGGCGGCGGCGGCAGTGTAGTCGACCTGCCCGTCCATGCCGAAACGTCCGGAGACCGATCCGAAGGAGACGAAGGCGGTCAGTGACGGTTCGTCCTTGGTGGCGTGATACAGGTTGATGAACCCGCCGAGTTTGACCGCGATGCTTCTCATGGTACGGTCCAAGGTCTTGCCGGGCAGCCTGCCGAATGATTCCAGTCCGGCGGCGTGGACCACGAGCGAAAGGTCCCCCCATTGCCTGCGGGCCTTATGGACCGCGTCCTCCGTGGATTGCGCGTCCGCTATGTCGCAGGGAATGTAGTGCAGGTTGCGTCGTGCGGATACGGCGGTCCCGAGGTTCCGTGCGAGGATGCGGATATGGCCGATCCGATCGTATTCCTCCGACAGCGCAATCGCCCCGAGCGAGGGATCCTTCCGCTTGGCTTCGCGGATGAAGTCGGGCTTCGCCTGCGCCCATTCCTCGTCGCTCAGGCGAAGCCAGCGTTGCGCCCGGGGATCGTCGACATCGGATCGTCCCGTGATCACGACGTTGATCCGCGGCTGGTCGTCGGCAAGGGCTTTGGCGCATTCCAACGCGATGCCGCGCGATCCTCCGGAGAAGAAGGCCACGGTTCCTTCCGGCAGCTGCCTGCGGATCGCGTGCTCCCGGCTCATCTGCATGGGAATCACGCGAACCACGTGACGTCGCCCATGCAGGTATCCCATCTCGCAGTCCTGGTCCTGTCGGTAGTGGCGCACTTCGTCCAGGATGGCGCCGGGCACGTCGTCGGGGGAATCCACGTCCATGGTCTTGACCTGCAGGTTGCGCAGTTCCTTGCCGAGGCTCTTGTAGAATCCCGTGTCCAATGCGTCCAGCGGATCGCCCTTCCCTTTGCTTCCCGCTCCCGAGACGCCTCCCGTCCCGGTGACCGACAGCCATGCCATGCCGTCCTCCGCGTGTTCGATCAGCGGGTACAGGATTTGGGACAATCGGAATGTTCGCGCGTATCGTTCGCGGACGATGCGCATCCACGCTTCGCTCCGCTGTCCGAACGACGGGATGCCGTCATGGAATGAGTGGCAGTCCAGGATCATCCTGACGGGCGTTCCGGACTCCACGGTGGGATGGGTTCCCGAGTCGATGATCTCGTCCGCGGTGGTGGCATGCACCGCGCGGAAAAGCGGTTGGAGCGTTTGCCGGATGGACTCGTCCAGCTCGTGGTCGCCGGATCGGATGAACAGGCAGGCGGCATCGGACCAGTCGGTCAGGCCGGGATCGTCGGCAAGCGGTTTGTAGATGATCTGCGGGACGAATCGTTTCACGCCGGAGGTGTCCCCGGCGGCATGGGGACCTTCGTCGGCCGGCCGTCCGTCCTGCCGTCGTGGGGCGGTCGGCTCGGCGTGTTCGAGGCATTCGATGATCTGGCGTAGGGTCCGGGCCTGGGACAGGTCGAGGGATTCGGGCTGTATGCCGACCCGTTCGGCCACCGTTCCCAGGGCCTGCATCTGCTTGACCGAATCGATGCCGAGATCGGCCTCGAGGTCCATGTCCGGGTCGATGACCTCCGCGGGATAGCCGGTGGCCTCGCACAGGCTCCGCAGCAGAAGATCGTCGAGGCCTGTGCCGTCCTCGCCGATGCCGGTCTCGTTTTCCGGGGCGGCATGGCCGATGGTCCCGGTCCGCGCCGCCCGTTCGTCGTGGCGGGATCCTTCATCCGACTGCAGGAGCGAGAGTGCCCGGGACAGGTCGTTCAACGTGCGGGCCTGGGACAGGTCGACCTGCCGGCCGTCGATATGCCTGGTTTCGGCCACCGTTCCCAGGGCCTGCATCTGCTTGACCGAATCGATGCCGAGATCGGCCTCGAGGTCCATGTCCGGGTCGATGACCTCCGCGGGATAGCCGGTGGCCTCGCACAATGCGTCCAGAAGCGCCGTGCGTACGTCATCCACCGTTGGCCGCGGTGCCGTGGCGGCGGGCTTCGTTGGTTCGGACTCGGCCTTCCGTCCGTTCCCCTGCGTGCCGCAGAGCCATTGCAGGGACTGGATCCGTTCGGCGGTCCTGGTTCCGCCGTCCGGCCCGCAGTCGAGCTTGAGCACCGTCGCCCCGCCGTCGTGCAGCTGATGCTCGATCAGGGTGCCGATGATGTGTTTGGGTCCCATGTCGACGAACACCCTCGCGCTGGCGGACCGGCAGGACGCGATGCAGTCGCGGAAATCGAAGGGCGTGACCAGCTGTCCGGCGAGCAGTTGCGGCAGATGCTCCACGTCACCGGGTTGCAGGGTTCCCTGGGTGATCGTCGAGATGACGGGGATGTCGGGCCTGTTCCAATGGTAGCGTTCCAGCCTATGCTCGAACTCCGTCACGACGGGTGAGAGCACCGGACTGTGGAAGCCCACGGGGACGGGAAGCGCGAAGCTTTCGATCGACTCCGCCGCCAAACGTTCCGTCACGTCCGCGACCAAGGCCCTGGCACCCGAAATAACGAGTTGCTCGTCGGAGTTGACGATTGCGATGGATAACGGTCCCCGGCAGGACAGTTCGGCCACGACGGCCCTGACCCTATGCATGTCATGGAGGCTGCGCGGCAATGCGACCGCCATCGCGCCACGCATGGCGTAGGGGATGGATTCGATGGTCTCCGCACGGTCCATGACCGCCGCGAACCCGTCCTCGAACGATACCGCCCGCGAGGCGATCAGCGCGCTGTATTCGCCCAGACTGTGCCCCATGAGCATCGAGACGGGTATTCCTGCGGCTTCGAGAACGGCGAACATCGCCAGAGAGGCCGTTACGATGGCGGGCTGCATGACCGTCGGCATGGTCAGACGGTCGTCCCTGCCGGAACCGACCGTCGTGGAAAGGCGTTCGCCGTACCGTTCCTTGTACAGGTCGTCGGCCCGGGCGATGACCTGCCGGGCTTCGGGGAAGCCGGACAGGCAGCCGTGGAACATGCCGACGCTCTGGCTGCCGTGACCGGGGAAACATGCCGCGATGTCACCGATGGGGTTGCGTGTGTCCTCCGCCATCGCGCCGGCCGTCAGGAGACGGTCCGTCATATCCGTGTCCTCGATCCGTGGGATCCGTCCGTCGTCATTCATGATGGATATTCCTTTCTATTGGGGGAGATTGCCTGAATCGTGTTTGGGAAGTGTGATCCAGCAGGGCAGCGCGAACGCCAATGCGAGGGCGCAGGCGATCCAGCATGCCGCATGCGTGGCGCTCATGAAACTGGTCGAGACGGACTGCTCCACGGTCTGTCGGATGCCTGCCGGCAGGTGCGGAAGGATCGATTTCGCGGCCATCACCGAATCCTCCGCGGCTTTCGCGATGGAAGACGGGATCTGCAGTCCGGACAACGAGTCCGAGAGCTCGTCGGGGTAGACGGAGGAGATCGCGGACCCCATGACGGCGACGCCCAGCGTGCCGCCGATCTCGCGGATCGTGTCGTTGACGGCCGATGCGGCGCCGGTCGAGCTTTCCGGAACGGTGCTCATCAGGGCGTCCGTGGCGGGCCCTTGGATCAGGGCGATGCCGGCCGCCATCAGGGCCATGGTGGGTACGACCACGAACCAGTAGCTGCAATGGGCGTCGACACGCGTGACCACGAACATGCTCGCCGACAGGAACAGCAGTCCCGTCGAGACGACCGACCGGTATCCGAAGCGTTTCGCCAGTTGCGTGGCGAGCGGGGCGACCGCCGCCATGACCACCGCGAAGGGCAGCGTCGCGACCGCCGTCTGCAATGCGGTGTATCCACGCAATGCCTGGAACCATTGGGTGGTGATGAAGATGAAGCCGAACAGGCAGAAGAACGCGACGCAGATCGCGCAGGTGCTGCTCGTGAACGTGGCCCTTCGGAACAGGCCGACATCGATGAGCGGGGCGTGCGTATGCCCCTCGACCGCCGCGAACACCGCAAGTATGATCAGGGCCGCGCAGATGCCGCCTATGACCTGCCAGGAAAGCCAGCCGTAAGTCGGGCGTTCGATGATCGCCCACACCAGCAGGCCCACGCCGGCCACCGATAACACGGTGCCGGGGGAATCGAACCTCTCGGAACGGTACGCCCGTACCTCGGGCACCGCCACCGCGATGCAGGCCAGCGCCACCACGCCGATGACGGAGCACACCCAGAAAATGGAATTCCACGCATAGTGCTCCAGCAGGACGCCGCCGATGATCGGGCCCAGGGCGATGCCGACCCCTGATGTCGCCGCCCACAGGCCGACGGCCAGGCTACGGTACCTGGAGCCTTCGAAGATGACGATGATCGACGACAATGTCGCCGGATAGATCAGCGCGGCGCAGACCCCCAACACCACGCGCAGCGTCACCAGCTGCCACAGGGCCCAGGAGAAGGCCGTGGCTGCGGAGACCACGGCGAATCCCGCCAATCCGACGAGCAGCATCCGTCTTCTTCCCCATCGGTCGCTGAGCTTGCCGGCGGGCAGGAGCAGCGCCGCGAAGGACAGCGTGTAGGCGTCCACCACCCATTGCAGGTCCGTGGACGAGGCGTTCAACGCGTCGCTCATCGTGGGAATCGCGACGTTGACGATGGTGTTGTCCATCACGACCAGCAACACCGCCAGACACAGGGCGGTGAGGGCCAGCCCCCTGTTCCCGGACCGTGCGTGTCTCCGGACCGGCATGGGGGCGGGAATCAACGAACGTTCAGATTGCATATCAATGTTCTCCTACTGTGTAACAATGTTATCTACAAATGAAACAATACTCCTCTCCGTGGGGGATCGCCACCATCCGTCAGCGAGGCATGGAAGCGCTCCGCGTGCGGACGGACCCACCGTCGGCGCCATGAACCATGCCGCCGCCCGTGGCGCGGGAACGGGAAGGCCATGCGGCGTCGCCCGAGGCCCGCAAACCCCATGGCATGTTCCGGGCCCGGGAATGCCACGGCCGATGGGTCTTCCAAAATCAGCGCCGTCCGCTTCCGGGCGGAGAGTTCGTGCGGTCGCTTTGATGACACGGCCGCCGTCCCGTCGGGACGTTCGGCATCACCCGATTACCGGTCCAACCCTCACGGCGGGGCCATGGCCCGTCGAACTTCAATGAGGAAAGCGCCGGCCGACCCTTTGCCGGAAAACGCGAACCGTCGGCATGCCCCGCTGAAGCGACGCCGACGATGGTTTCGGATGGTGGGCGGTCCCGATCGCCCGATCCTTCTCGATCCGCCGCCCGGCAATCGCCGAACGCCCGTGGCGGCTCACGATGGTTGCAGGCCCATGCCCATCCAAGGCGTTGGCCGCATCCTGCAAAAAACCGGGCCCATCGTACGCCCGAACATGCGAATCTCCGTACGCAGGGGCGGATATCCCGCATAGGCGGGATATCCGTCGGGGAGATTCCACTGACAGCGTGACCGGTCACTCATGCGCCGGCGGGAGACGCTACCATGAAGACGCGAATCATGTGAATCATCACGCAAAGGAGCATGACGTGAACTATCTGGAAATCATCAACCGCCGCCGCAGCGTCTATACCCTCACCGACCGTCTGCCCATCGGCGAAAACGAACTCGTCGGAATCGTCGAAGAGACCGTCGTCGCCACGCCGTCCCCCTTCAACGTGCAGAGCGGCCGCGCCGTAATCCTGTTGGGGGAGCAGCACAAGCTTCTATGGGACGCTATCGTATACGACACGCTTAAGGCCATCGTGCCGGAAGACGCCTTCGAGAACACGGCCGCCAAACTGTCTGGTTTCGCCGCCGGCGCCGGTACCATACTCTTCTTTGAGGACCAGGACGCGGTTGATGGCCTTAAGGAACGGTTCCCGACCTACGCCGCCGCGTTCGACGGGTTCGCCGCGCATGCCCTTGGCATGATCGAGGTCAACGTCTGGAATGCGCTTGCCGAACAGGGCATTGGCGCCAATCTGCAACATTACAATCCGCTTATCGACGACATGGTGAAATCCCGTTGGGGCATCCCGGCTTCCTGGACGCTCGCGTCCGAAATGGTTTTCGGCGGCATCGCCCGTCCCGCGGATCCGATCGAGAAGTTGCCGGCCGGCGAACGTGTCCGCGTGATTCGATGATTATGGACGACTCGTCACTTGCCCCATGCCCGTCCGGACCCGGCATGGGTGACGGTTTTCGCGGAATTGCGGTGGCGGCGCCCGAAGGGTCCCGTTACCGCATGCGATAGGCCTTTGCGATCCGGAAAGACGATCGGGGCCACCGGCATGGCCACGGGTGCCGGACGATGAGGATCCGGGACCTGCGCCATCACCCTGTTCACAGGATCGGCGGGCTGGCGCATGGGGCATATGAACGAAAGGCATGCGCAAGGATCCATCTTCCCGAGCCGGACGGGGTGCATATGCCGTCCAATGTGGCATAGGGAACGCCATCCGCCCTCAACATGTCCTAAAGCATGGGCATGACTCGCAAAGGCACGGGAAGGATCGGCGCGGGTGAGCCGCCGCGTCGGCATGATCGCCGTATGGCCGGCGACCCCGCCGTCCGCGACGCGGCCCATCGGCTCGAATCCGGCCTCGCCGTAAAGCGAGCGGACCGCGTCGCGCGTCCCGGAATCAGCATGCCGACGGCGTACCGGGAACGCAGCGGAGTACGCAACGTGTCCACGTCGTCATGGGTGACGTATCCCGAATCGGTGCGCGGATACGCGGCGGCCTTCATCCCATACGGGCGCCGCAACGCCGCCGGCTTTCGTTTCGGACGCGAAAAGAACGTGGACGGCGGAAAGGCCCACGGCTGCGGGATGCGAAGTGCAAGCCCTCTCACGCATCCATATCGGGGACGAAACGTTCGAGGGGCCCGTGAACCCCATGACGGGACGAATGATCCCGTCATGGAAGGAACGGACACATGAACGACACCGACGATCCGGATACCGATATCGCCATCGAGATCCGTCGCAAGGAGGCCTGCAGGACCGCCATCGAGAGCATGGGCCGGATACGGCGGACGCCACGGAACATCCAGCTCCTGCATGACCTGGTCGACGAAATCAACGATCTCAGGCCAGAAAGCGTGATCGGACACTACAGGATATGGCCGTCCGGCCAGGTCAACCGTCTCGCCGCCGGATGGAACCTGACCGGCGAGGACGTGAAAGACAAGACGCGATACGGCGGCTGGGACCCCGAACGCGACACATACATGAGGATCAACGAGGACGGCGACTTCGAGGGACTCGACCAGACGGGTGCGGACCGACTCGTCTGGAACCATCGGGAAGACATCATCGCCGCAGCGTCCTGGACCCCCATCGGCATGTCCCGCATCGATCGGATCGAACGAATGGCGTACCTGGACGACGATCCCATACGCGATGCGCCGGCCAACATGACCATCGAAGACTTGAATGGGTCTTTGCCGCCGGCCGATCCCATGATCCACCCCGTGTCCGCTCCCGCCGATGGCGGGCTCGGCATATAGGAGGGGCGGGAATGGACACGCTCATCGACCTTAACCGTCTGCGCGCGGACCTCGACGCCGAAAGACAGGCGTTCGGCGTCAGCCGGAACACGTTCGCCGGGTTCGCCGGCGTCAGCCCCGCCATGTTCAGCCGGCTCAACGCCGGTTCGACCATCACCCTCGACACGTTCGCCAGGCTCTGCGCCACATGCGGTCTCGACCCCGCCGACTACATGCCCGGTCTGGACGCCGAAGACATCAGCGACGTCATCGACGTGGCGAAAAACCGGTCCATGACGGCGACCCGACCCAAGGAGCCCGACATGGCCGGCAGGCTCGAATATCACGGTACCCGGTTCTCCCTCGACGACCTGCGCGAGAACATGCGCGCCAAATATCGGAACGAACGGCCCAGATTCTATTACGACATGCCCGACGGAACACCGCTCGGATACGTCATGACCCTTCCGGACGGCGGCTACATCGCACGACTCGAAGACACGCAGGCCTGGCATGCCGGCCCATACGACTCCGAAAGCGACGCGTTCGAAAACCTGTTCCGTCTGATCGCACGATACCATTCCGTCGATGACCCGCCCGCGCACGCACGGGGCATCGAAGGCTCGTTCGACGAGCGGAAGGAAGCCTCAAGGCTCTGCGAAACGCAGGCCGCGGCAACGGGGGAGCGTCCCGGCTGGTATGCGTGGCCGGCACGCGACGCGGTACGGCAGACCATGGATCTCGCGGACATGCTCGAACGCCGATACGCCGACAACCCGCACGTCACCATCAGCATGAACGACACCGGAAACCCGGTGGGAACCACGGACCCCGCCCGTGTGGAGGTCCTGATAGACATCGACAACGGCACCGTCTTCACCGCGGGGGTCGACATGGATCCGAACGGGCGTACGCATCCAAGCCTCATGCGCCTCGACGGCGGCGAAACGACGAAAGCGGAACCTCTCGACGATATGCGGCTCGATGAGAAGGAGACCGTGGACCTCATCGACGTGAGAATCTACGAGGCCGGCCTGCAGGGCCGTGATCCGTGGGAGGGCGACCCGTGGGCCGATAACCTGGGCCGATCCTTGGAGCCGGTCGAATCCGACGTCATCCAGACCTCCGGCGTCGACCCGTGGGCCGGCATCGGATCCGGTACGCTGCCGCTGCCCGATCCCATTGACGGCCCCGGACTTGACAGTCCCAACAATCCCGGTCTCGACATGTAGGAGGGGCGGATATGGACGACGACAGGCGCATCGAAGAGCATGTGAGACCAGCGAACCCGATGTCGCTTTGGCGGACCGTTACAGCGTGTTCGACGAACCACATCATGGGATGCATCAACGAGAAGGATCCGGATGCGGGGTCACGCGAGAGTGACGCCGGGAAGTTCGCCGGATACGAGATCACGGTGCGGGATGACAACGGCGATCCAGCATCCTACAGGCTCGACTGGTTCGATGACGAAGGCATGATCCATGAAGAGCCGGAAGCCAGTGACGGGAATCTGACACGGATGCGCAGACGGTTCGGACTCATGGGATTCCTTCAGCGCGGAGAAGGGGAGCGCGGAACAGGATGATACGGTGCACGTGGACGTCGTGCCATCCGACCTGACGGATAACGCTAAACCAAACCCGCCGATGCCTGATCCGGCTGGAGTCCATGACACGAATGATTCCGCGAGAGCGAACTTCGGCATGTGATCCACCGACGCCTTGCCCCGGGAATCAGAAGGGGATCATGCGCCATTAGTGGGCTCAAGCGTCATTCCAATCCGAAATGACGATGTGTGCGCGGGAGCAACTCGATGCCGTTCAATGCTTATTGTCGGAAAGTGCGACGAGGCTGCTGAAGGCAGGGCGAGGATGTTGGCATATTCTTCATTCGCCTTTGTGCGCCGACATTGGCGAATGAAGAGAACGATGAAAACCAAGTGTGCTGAATTCCTTCGTGAGATCATGGAGAGTCGGGGGAAAGAAGCGTGCCGGCAACCCCAAGGATTCCTCAGGGGATACTTCGAAGAAGGCTATGTCGCCAATGATCGCAAGATACGGGAAGGGCGGCCGTCTTGCGAAGCCCAACGAGACGTAGATCAGGGAGGTGTGGCATCCGTACGAGTCTGGATCGGTGACGATGGATCAGATAGCCGAGACGATGAATATGGGAAGCTTCGCTATTTACAGATGTCTGAAGAGAAACAGGGAGGGCATGCAATACAGATGGAAGACGAGACGTGGCAAAAAGTTCAGACCATGAAGAAGACGTGGATATCTGACCTTCTTATCTACAAACACCACTGAAGTCCAGGATGATCGATGGATTTCCATAATCTTGTTGGCCGTCCCGGAATTTCTTGACGAGCTCGTAATCCATGTAGCACATTTCACACAAACACAATATATGAAAGGTATTATTAGCACGTGGTTCTATGTGCGTTATAACGATGACGGCTGCTCCGTACGTTTAAGATGGAAAGCACAATCTGGGCCTGAACAGCTTATACTCAAAGTGATTGAACTTGCGACGCAACTACGAAACTCCGCACTGATTCGAGGCTGGCAGATTACCGAATACTCCCCGGAAACGCATAGATACGGGAAAGGGAAACTCCTTGACAATATACATGAAGCTTTCAGGCTATCCTCCGAACTTGTGGTTAAGGAACTCAATGACAAGTTATCTTACACTTCAGAAGATGATATCGTCGATATTGGTAATGCTCTTGAGTCGATTATCAATTATTTGGACTTGCTTGGTGTTCCCAGTGAGCTCTACTGCGACATTCTTCCCTCTCACGCCAAGCCTACCGCCGCGGCACGCGAATACTGGAGGAAGATTAGCCACAGCGGTACAAAGCCACACGACGACGATGGACGATTCAGCCTCATATCCACACCATCACCCTTTATGATGATTTCCCGTTTGTCGGCAAATCGTAGTCAGGTGGTTCGGATAGTTGCGGACATGCTTCATACGCACCGCGACGGGCTTCGCTCCTCGGGCGATTCGTTTGAAGAAGGCACGTATTGGCTGTTGGAGACACAGCCTGCACGGGAGGAGGATATGGGCTGATGGGCGATGATCGGAATGCGGGTGGTGCGGGTTCCCCTGTTCCCTCTCCCGCGGGACGGCGGGCCGCACCGTTGGGGGAGTCCTTCCGGTGCGCGGTCCGTATGCTTTGCGGCACGGGTGCCCTGAGCCTTGCCGGACTGGTCGTCATGACCGTGATACGCGGGCTTGTCCCGGGCGTGCAGGTGTTCGCCGTCAGCACCCTGGTCTCCAGCGTGGCCGATGCCGACGGGAGTCTTCACCCACGTGGAACAATGTCGCTCGCGCTGCTCGCCGCCGCGATATTGACGGCCTACGTGCTGGACAATCTGATGAAATACGTGGGCGACAGGCTGACGCTACGGCTTTCGTACGACACCGACATGCAGGTGACCAGCAAGCTGTGCGCCTTGGAGGTCCAGGATTTCGAGTCGGCCGACACGTACGACACGATACAGCGTGTCGATTCGACGACGGGAGAGCATATCTTCGGATTGTTCGATACGGCGCGTTCCGCGGTCCAGTCCGTCATCGCGATCTTCGGCGTGGCCGCGGTGGTCGCGTCATGGAACGGGTGGATCGCGCTGATCCTCCTGGTCGCCCCGGTCCCGGCGGCGGTGGCCACGTTCCGTCTCCAGGCCAGGGCCTATGACATCGAGTACGCGCGGGCGCCGCAGTCACGGCTCGCCTCCTATTTCCGCGCGCTGCTGACCTCGGACGCCGTGCGCAAGGAGATCAGGATCTTCCGTCTGGCCCGCATGTTCCAGGAAAGTTACGCGGGGTTGAGGAAAAGGTTCTTGGACCAGGACGGCGCCCTTATCCGCTACAACCTGACGCAGGCGGGCACCCTCGGACTCGTTTCGGCCATGGCCAACGTGGCCGTGATCGTCTTCGCCTCCATCGTTGCCGCGGGCGGGAGCCGGGTCGGCGAGCTCGCGGGCTTCATATCCGCGACGACGCAGATGAACGGGCTCGTGCTCGCGGCGTTCCTGGGAGTGACCGGGATCTACCAGCATCTGCTGTACGTCTCGAACTGGGTGGCGCTCATACGGATGAAGCCGAGCCCGATCCGTGAGGGGACGCTCGCCCCCACGGACGGCGCCGGTGGGGATGCCGGCACGTCGGATGCGGTCGCGGTCGAGTTCCGGCACGTGTCCTTCACGTATCCGGGCACCGACAACGAGGTGCTCCATGACGTCTCCTTCACGGTGCCCGCCGGCACCACGGCCGCGCTCGTGGGTCTTAACGGTTCGGGAAAGACGACGGCATGCAAACTATTGCTGCGCTTCTACGAGCCGACGGGCGGACGGATCCTGATCGACGGGATCGACATCCGGGAATACAGCCGCGATTACCTGTACGCCCGCTTCTCGGCGCTCTTCCAGGATTTCGCCAGGTTCGAGCGCTCGTTGGGCGACAACGTGGCCTTCGGCATGGGGGAAGGCTTCTCCGGTGGCGGGCGGACGGCCGTCGTTCTCGGGAGTCTGGAGGCGGTCGGGCTCGGGTATCTGCCCGACGAGCTTCCCGATGGTCTCGATACCGTGCTCGGGCGTCGTTTCGAGGGCGGACGGCAGCTTTCCATCGGGCAATGGCAGCGCGTGGCCATGGCGCGGGCGCTTTGCAAACGTCCCGGCCTGCTTGTTCTGGACGAGCCGACGGCCTCGGTGGATGCCGTTTCCGAGAAGGCGATGTTCGACGCCCTGGCCGGGCTCGATCGCGGGATGACCGTTCTTTTGGTGGCACATCGGTTCACCACGATCGGTCATGCCGAGAACATCGTCGTCCTGGACCGGGGGAGCGTCGTGGGAACGGGAGACCATGCGACATTGCTTGAGAACTGCAAATTCTACGCGGACATGTTCCACGCCCAGGAATGCTACGGCCAATAAGCCTCCCCACGCCGACACCATCCGCTCCCGAATGAGGAGCTCGTGCGGCCGTTCGGACACCAAGCTCGAGTCATCGCCTCAGGCATGCCGTACCGTCCTTGTTGCCATCGTTGCCGCGGCTTTCATCCTCGCACCAAGAATTACCGGTGCACAGCATCCAATTCCACAACACGATGGCCGGTCCCATCCAGAAAATGAGATGAGGGAGTCCACCCGATACGACACGTGTCCTTTGCGAGGCAAAGGATGGAGGTGTTTTTCCTGGGCACCCGCTTGTTTTCCGTCCCGATGCATGCCCCTTCTCGTATATCGCGTCATGTTCCGCGTCCTCCTTGAGGATGGGTGGTGGACACGATCGATGACGCTCATAGGCAGCCTGGTCTGGTCTGCCCCGCACCCGTTCGGGAGTGCAACCCAAGTAGAGTAATTGTTCCGCATCCTTCGATGGCGTCATGTCAAAGGTCACGATACGACATCGTCGGTTTCCCCTGCATTCCGAAACAGCGCGCATGCTGGGTGCGATGATGTCCATGCCGGCGAAGATGCCCGAGGGGGCCAGACCGATACTCCACAGCGACATAGGCCGGCAGTACCAGCACGCGGCGTGGACGGGGAGGCTCGAGCGGGCCGGCATAGTGCAGAGTATGTCGCGGAAGGGCAACTGCATCGACAACGGCGCGACCGAGCAGGTCTTCGGGCATCTGAAGGACGAGTTCTTCAGAGGCAGGGGATGGACCGACTTCGAGTCGTTCAAGGCGGACCTTGATACGTATGTCATCCATTGGGACACGAGGCGCAGGCAGGTTAAACTGAAGAGACTGACCCCGTCACCGACCCCAAGGGCGAACTCAAACGCGACACCGAGGCCCCGATGAGGGCGCGCGGCTACACAGTGCACGCGCTCGACCTCGTGGACTTCACACATTCCGACCGGTTCAACCCCATGCGCTACATCGACCCAGCCGAACCCCAGTCGGCGATCCTACGCCTGACCGACAACCTCGTGACCAACGCCACCGGCGACCGCAAAAGCGGCGACGGCTTCTGAGAAGACGCCGAAAAGGCGCTGCTGTCCGCCCTGATCGCATGGGTCACTACACCGAGGATAACCCCACGCTCAACCACGTCACCGACATGCTCGACCAAATGGGAGCCAGCGAACAGGACGAGGAACGCGAGTTCATCGTCGATGCCCCTCTTCGACGAAACCCGCGTCGAAATCGCCGCCATGCGCGCCCACGAGGACGACTACGACGAGCAGACGCGCGACATGCTCGAAGGCCTGGCATTCGCCTGTGCCCAATACAACACATTCCTCAAAGGCGCCGGCGAAACCAAGAAAAGCATCATCACCACCGGCGTCCACCTCGCGCCCCTGCAAGTGCGCGAGGTGCGCCGCATCCTCTCCGGCGACGGCATCCACCTGGAATCCTTGGACGAAGGCAAGCGCGTGGTCTATCTGGAACTGCCCGACACCAACGCGACGTTCGGCTTCCTGGCCAGCGTGTTCTACCAATGCCTCTTCGAAACCCTGGTCAGGAAAGCCAACCACACGGATGGCGGCCGACTCGGCCGCGATGCGCACTGCCTGCTCGACGAGTTCGCCAACATCGGCAAAATCCCGAACTTTGTGAGACTCGTCGCCACCATCCGCTCACGCGGCATCAGCTGCTCGATCATCCTGCAAACCGTCTCCCAAGGCAAAAGCCTATACAAAGACGACTGGGAAACCATCGCCGGCAACTGCGACAGCTGGCTCTTCCTCGGTGGTAACGAAGCCTCCACCACCAAAACCATCAGCGACCGGCTCGGCGACCAAACCATCGACGTCATCGAAACCAGCGAAACCAAAGGCACGAACGGCTTCTGGAGCCGCAGCGTCCGCAAGAACGCCAGAAAGCTCCTCACCCCCCCGACGAACTCGGCCGCCTCGACACCGATCAATGCATCTACCTGCTACGAGGCCTACCACCCTTCCTCAGCCACAAACTGACGGATTAAGGTAGCTCCGGGCGGGGCGGGCGAGAAAGCAAACGTCCCGCTTTTGAAGGCGGGACGTCGAAAGATACCGATGGGCCATGCCCACCGAACGTGAACAAATGATAACACGTCACAACATGTGTGCAGCAGGACGTTTGTGCTGTGTCAATGGCGTGACTCCGTGTTCGTCCTAGGCGTATGCGAGTTCGCGGGTCAAGGTTTCGCGCATGAACTGGCTGCGCGTCTCGCCCCTACTCTCGGCCTTCGCATCAAGCGCGTCACGCTGGGAACGGGGGACTCTGAACGTGATGCTCACCAGTTCCTCGTCGCTGAGCGCGGGCCTACCCTGCGGTCGCACGATCCATTTTCCCGGCGTGCCGGGGTAGTTGCCGGCCTCGGCCTGGTCGGCCAAGCGATCGAAGTCAGCGTCACTGAGAGTGACGCCGCCCTTAAGCCTGTAGTCCATGTCGGCCTCCTTTCCTAAAGATCCAACTCATTTGCCATTTTCCTGGTCAGCTTCATAGCGTGATAGACGATGAAGCCGCCATCCTCCTGCTCGGCCAGCAACAGTTCGACCAAGTTGCCCGCCTTGTCGGGGCCAGCCGCCGCATAGATGCACGGGATGTCGAAATTACGTCGTCTAATGGCCTTGGCGTTGCGCCAGGCGCACCGGATGTCATCTTCCGACAATCCACGCTTCAGGGCGCGAGGCAAAACGATTACATCATCTCTCATCGCTTCTCCAAGCACTCAGCATATGTCTTACGATATTGTAACACAAAAACATAAGACATGGTTGAGGAGTATCAGTGCTTGCCGGCAATGCAGTTCGGATGCGCATACAGCAATGAGTCTTAGAGAACCAATGGACGCGAATCGGAGCGACACGCCGGGGCTAGCGGAATGACGAGTTTAGAGTGGATTCCGCTTACTCTAGGGCTATGAGCAGTGCGAGCGGTTCCGTCGATGTGGTCATCACCAGCTTCAACCAAGGCGACTTCATCCGCGAGGCCGTGGAATCCGCGGCGAGGCAAAGTCGGTGTCCCGATACAATCGTCGTCGTGGACGACGGCTCCAGCGACCCGGCCTCGCTGGACGTGCTGGCACAGCTGGAGCAATCGACTGTCTTCCCTGGCGTCGCGCTGAAGGTCATCCGCCAGACCAATGCCGGCCCATCTGCCGCGCGTAACACAGGCATTCGCGCCACACACGGCGACTACGTGTGCGTGCTGGATGGCGACGACCGGCTTCTCCCGACCTTTCTGGAACGCACGGCCGCCATGCTGGACGACGATCCGCTGGCTGTGGCGGCCTCCGGCTGGATGGCGACCTTCGGGGTCATGCAATCCGTGGTGCGGCCGACGGGCGGCGGCATCGAACTTTTCCTGGCCCGCAACTGCTGCCCGGCCACCTGCCTGATCCGGCGGAGTGTATGGGAGCGCAGCGGCGGCTACGACGAGACGATGCGAAGCGGCTTCGAGGACTGGGACTGTTCTCTGGCACTATTGGAGGCGGGCGGCGAGGGCGCGCATGTGGCCATCGCGGACGAGCCACTGATCGAATACCGCACGGCGCAGGCCTCCCCGAACATCGCCAGCATGGACCGACGGCTGGAACTTATGCGCTTCATCATCGACAAACACCACGAAACCTACCGGTCCCATGTGGCCGACGCGATCTGCGGCATCGAAGCGATCTCCATCGAACGGCTCGGCATGTGGGAGCGCGCGATGCGGGCGTGTCCCGCCCTGGCATTCGGCCCATCCGCCGAACCCCACGCGGCCAAGTTCATGGCCCACCCCTCCTACGGCGACGGCGGCATGGCCGCAACCGTGCGCCTGCGCTCCGCCGGCGCGTAGAACCACAATGTGCTGTATAGCGCGGGAGCCGGCCCCCATGATGCACAGGGAATCCGGCTCCTACTTCCATTTCCTCCTCGGAGGTTGGCTTACTGATAAGTATATACCATTCGGATGACGGCCTTGCCGCAATGCCGCCATGGGCTAAATTACGGCAAGGCTCACGTGAGATAATGCAAATCCAATTCTCGCATGTCCAGGGTTTTGAGGAATGAGGAGAAGTCTCGGCGGCCGCGTTGCGCATCGCCGATGGCTCCAAGCGCTTGATCCGCTATCCACAGCCGAGCGTCGGAAAAGCCCGGAGCGAAGTCCACACGGAGTCGGCTGATGAAACGCCTGCTCCGCAATCCACGGACGAACACGAGGTCCCTGTCGTCTTGGCTGGTTTCGCGTGATTCCAGAACGAGACGCGAAACCCCGTACTCCTTCTCCAGCGTGGGCAGCAAGAGTTCGAGGCACTTACGTCGGGCGCGTTCGGAAGTGACCGTGCCATCCAAGGGCGTCGCGGCTATAACGATATGGGGCAATGACAATGCCTCGATGACTGGTATGGATTTGCGCTTCTCCGAAAGCGTCATGTCGCGCCAATGCAACTTGGAGACTTTTCGCTTGGTCGCGGAAAGCAGTTGGCTGCGGATATCGCGCTCCCCAAGTCCGCAGATGCAAGCTCCCATGTAATAGGTGGGGATAACGCCGCCTTGGGTTTGTACGCTTTCGTCGCCCCATGCGATCAGTTCACTCATGCTTCTCCTCCTTTCGTCTCGCGCGTGCGTCGCTTCGAATCCAACGTTTGTTTGTCGAATGGCGGACAGACATAATATTCGTTCACCATGGTGAATCCCGTTGGGCTCAACGGGGCTTCCTTGCGATGCTGTTCCTTGCGAATCAGACCAATGTTCTGCAGTTCGCGCAAGCCACGCTCGGCGGTGTCTGCGGACCATCCGTACCATTCCGGCATGTGTTCCGTTGGAAGCTCGCATGGCGTTCGTTCGCCAAGGACAACGAGGAGCATCGCCAAGGCGGGCAGGCTGATGTCCTCATCGAAGTGGCTCTTCCAAAAATCGTGGGACAGTCGTATGTATCGGCTTGCTGGCCGTTGGTATTCCTCGCCCGAACCGTCCTGCGCGAGTAGCTTGACCTTGATTTTGCGCTCTTTGCCGCAGCGCGATTTCTCGATCAGGCCACGTTTTTGAAGTCGCGAGAGAATTCTCGTGGCGGCAGCTTTTGCGGTGACAACGCTACCGGCCGTTTCTGAGCATCCAAAGGCGCGAGCCCATGTTTGTAGGGGCAGCGATTTATACCACTCGTTTTCCGCGTCGGGACTGCTCGCGGATGCCGCGATCAGCAAATAGGCCTTCAAACCCCTGAGATCTCCGTTTGTCACGAACTGGGACAGTACGCTGCTGCGCTCCTTGCTTCCGCGAGGTTGCTGGATGAAGGACTTGCTGATGGGAACGAAAGGACGGTTGGCGTTCTCAAGAATGGCCTCGACCGTCTTCCTCCAGTCGATCTGCTCTTCTACCATCGTTTCACCTCATCTCAAGTGTCGGTTTCGTCTTGCTACATGCTATCGCACTCAAGGGTTTTCTAAAACAAATAAAACTAGGTTGATGATACGCTACAGCGGGTATATGTATAGTTCTTGAAGATGGCTAATGTAATACACATGTATATGTCTTGGCATGTCTATAACAGGCAAGCTTTATGGCGGCATCGTAGAACTGCTCGAAGTGGGAGCAGCCTGCACCTGGGGCAAAAGTTGACCCTCATTTCGCCATGTAGCGGAAAACTGCGCAAATCTACCATGTTTGCACTAGTGCTGTTCTCGACTGCCATGCGGACTCTCTCATAAAACGTCCGGAAATGTAGTGGAAGAGTCGGCGCTTGGCACATCCCATGATGGAGCTGAGGGAGACGATTGAGGTGCGGGCTGAGGGATGGCGGGAGCGGCTGGCGTTGGGTGAGTGGTGCTGGTTGATGGCTGCTGTTGGCTGGGTGCGGACTGTGATTCGGATGTCTCGGATGGTTCGGCTGACGCGGCTGGTGCTTCTTCTGCCTGTTTGATGGCGTCTGAGAGACGCTGGGTGAAAGCATTGAGGTCGTCTGCGGCTTTGTCCAGAGTGGTGATGTCGGTGGTGGTGTGCAGGGTGTTGCGGGCGGTGTCAAGTTGGGAACCGAGCGATACGCGCGTCTCGCTAACGTTAACGTCGGCGTTGGCCTCGGTGCGCTGGTAGAGGTCTTCGGCCTGATCGATTGCGTCGGAGAGCTTCGTCTTGGCGTTGGTGAGTCTACGCGCCCGTTGCGATTGCTTAACAGTGGTGGTCGCCTTCGAGAGTTCATCGAGGACTGTCTTCGTTTGCTTGTTGTGTTCGTCCGCAGTACGGGCTTTCTCTTCGAGATGTACCGTGGAGAGGTTCGCTGAGCAGTGAGGAATCTCGTTCGTTGTGTGATGTTCAACCACGTTGCGTAGGGAAACCAGTGCCTCGTGATCGGTCACGTCGGTGTCGCCCAATGCCAGCAGTGGTTTGGCAGCGTCCAGGGCTGCGTTCCATTGATCGTATAGCTTGTTTGATTGTTGGATTGCTTGATTGCATGACGCGAGGGCTTGCGCATGGGCATGGCGTTGCCCCACGATGATAGTCACCGATGCCAGGACACCAGCCAGGATGATGACGGCGGTCAGGGCCAGGATGCGTGCCCACGGGACGCGCCGACGCACCCTGATGGGCGGCTCATCGGTTTCGTCCGCCGTCGAGTCGCCGGTGAATATTTCTTCTGCCTCCGACATGTCGGAGGCAGAAGAGGATGCCGCGTTCTGGTCAGGGAGCTCGGATTCCGCGATTGCCGAGGAATCAGAGGCGGTGGAATTGCCCGACTTATCCGATTCGCCCGCTTCGGGTTCCTTTTCCTCCCATAGGATCGGCTGGATGGCGCGGAGTCTTCGTTTGCGGGGTGTTCCGCCAGGCGACTCGGGCGGCGCTCCGACTGCCGATGGGTCGCTAAGTGCGAGTTCGGCCCATTCAGCGAGATCAGGCTATGCGGCCGGGTGCCGGGGAACTTGGTCGAGTAGGTCCCAGTGCTCGGGGTCGGCCATGAGGTCGGCGAGCTCGTGGGAATCGAGTCGTGGGTTGATGCGCGGCATGTCTCCGCTCCTTTCGTCGCAACAATCGCGGCTAGTGGATGTAGGTGATTCCGGGGTTCTCGGCTTGCTCGCGTGTCAGCAGGCGTGTCCAGGCGCGGCGTTGGCCGCCGCCGGATTCGCTGATGAGGATGGAGCCGTCCTCGTGGATTTCCTCGACGATGGCGACGTGCCCGTATTCGCCGCTGGCTCCCAGCACTCCTCGTTCGAAGCTCATCACGTCGCCCAATTGGATGGTGCCGCCGGTGGGGTACCCGTGTTGCTCGGCGCTGGCCGCCCACATGTAGCCGTGGCCCATGTAGGGGTCTACCGGTTTGCCGATCTGTTGCCGTCGGGCGGCGGCCCACCAAGTGCATTGGCCCACGCTGTATGAGTTGATCGAGGCCACGGGCACGCCGCTGGCGTCGATGTCGATACTGGTGCCATCGACGACCAAGGGCGGGCTGAGGGTGCCGACGGTGGCTCCGGCCGTGGTCGAGCATGAGCCGCCGGCGTTGATGGCTGGGCGTACTTCGTCCAGATATTCCTTGGTGCTGTTCGGGATGTCGGGATATTTCAGTAGGTTGCCTTCGCCTGCGTTGTGCGCGATGACCAAGGCCTCCAGGTCGGACAGTCGGGCGAATTGCGCGTCGAGGTGGCTTGCTTTGAGCTGTCTGACGCCTTCGAGCCGGTTCTTGAGATATATGCCGCCGTATTGGGCGTGGATATTTGGATCGGTGATGCCTTGGGGCGGGGTCTGGTCCGCACCTTCTGGATGCACGCCACGCCACACGCTGCGGTTGAGCTGTAACAGGCCCCAGGTGCCTCCGTTGCTGTCGTCGGCATACGCCTCGGGATTGAACCCGGACTCGCGGCGCATGAGAGCGGCGATGAAATCAGCGCCCAATCCACTGGATTGGGCGGCCCGTTCGACCCAGGGCTTGACCCGTTCTGGTACTTCGACGACGCTGGCCTGGCAGGTGGATTGTCCTCCCACGGCCACGGTCGGGATAAGCCACATCAACAGACTGACCATGAGCATGACAATCGCGTCAACGACCAACAGCGGCAGGCCGGCGGGCCCCCCCCCCCCGGGCACGAACCCCCTGCTTCACGA
>OAWN01000121.1_pt1 | contig 42954 bp, 35 predicted proteins | sample 1476801 | NCBI WGS metagenome assembly OAWN01 (sample SAMEA2580214, study PRJEB22360) | human gut metagenome | biome: human gut; feature: human-associated habitat; material: faeces | place: Denmark | collected 2008/2010 | reverse complement strand
AAGGACGGGCCCGCCCCGCCGCACCGGCAGGTCGGCATTCACCGCCGATGCCATGCGCCACAGCTGTTCGCTCACCCAGGCCAGAAAATCCTCCGGAGTGTAGTCGGCTATCGAAATCACATGCCATTCGTGTGCAAGCAGCCGCATGTTCATATCGGCGATGCCGAGCATGGTGTGCCGGGCGCCCACGTCGGCCACGGCGATCAGACCAAGCCGATCGTCGATCACCAGTCGTTCCGCAGGGCGTCCACGGTCCACTGCGATCACGCCGGAAGTCGTCAGCACTCCCCTACGCAGCAGCCCGTCCACGCATGACGACACCGTAGATCGGGCCAAACCGGTTTCACGCACCAACTCGGCCTTGCTGTTCGCTTTACCGGAGGAGACCAGCAGTGCGACTTCGCTCGGCAGCTCGCTGCCGGTAACGGCCAACGTCCACGGCCGGTCCGGCAGGGTGAAACGCCACCGTTGTTTCGTCGACGATATTGCAGACCGCTTCATCGCAATCCTTTCAAAAATCGTTGAGATTCCAATGCCTTCGACATACGACAGATTAATGTCGAATTGCTGCATAAATCTGTCGTTGAACCACATTAATCGAAATCGTATCGTAAGAACCACCTTAAGGAAAACGGCGCAAGCGCAGCAGCTTCCCCGTGTTGGTACCGACGAAGACAGCCATCATAAGAAAGGACCCGATATGGAAACCCCAAAGTTTGCGGTCTCGCTGATGTGCATGGACTTCTCCATCGCCGGCGAGCAGGTGAGCACGCTGAGCCAGCATGCCGATTCCCTTCATCTCGACATCATGGACGGCCATTTCGCTCCGAACCTCTCCCTGAGCCCGGAATGGCTCAAGTGGGTGCTGCCGCATAGCTCCGTACACAACGAAGCGCATCTGATGACCACCGACCCCGACTATTGGCTGGAACCGCTCGCCCAGGTCGGCGTGAACGTGATCTCACCCCATGCCGAAACGCTCAACACGCATGCCTTCCGCACCATGAATTCGATCCGCGCACTGGGCTGCGGCACCGGTCTTGTGGTGAACCCGCTGACCACGTTCGAATCGATTCTGCCACTGATCGAACGCATCGATCTGCTCACGCTGATGACCATCGACGTCGGTTTCGCCGGCCAGCCGTTCATCGACGAAATGCTTGCCAAGATCGAGCAAGCGGCCAAGTACAAGTCCGACCACGGCCTGGATTACGAAATCCAGATCGACGGCTCGTGCAGCGAAAAGACGTTCGCCAAACTACGCAACGCCGGCGCGGAAACGTTCATCCTGGGCAATTCCGGCCTGTTCTCGCTCGACCGCGATCTCGACAAGGCCTGGGCCAAGATGCGCGCCAACTACGAACGCACCACCGGCGAGACGCTGCCGGCCGAAGACTGATTCGGTCCGTCGAATCCGTCGCGGCAACTCCTCCCCATCATCACTTGGCGCAGGGCCGTTCCCTCTCCTTCATACCTTTCATCCAAATTCGGAACGGTTCTGCGTCACCCTCAGCCGTAGCGACATCCCGGTACGGCCACATCGATTCCACCAACCCTTCCCTTGCAATGGAGCAACCATGAACAACATCGATACAACTCCGGCAACCGCAACCGCAATCGCCAACAACGAGCCGATCGTCGCCACCGCCGACAGCCCGGTCAATTCCGCCACGTTGAAGACCCCGGTCGTGCTTGGCATCGACATCGGAGGCACCAACCTGCGCGTCGGCCTGGTCGACGCTCTCGGTGCACTCGTCGATTCCCGTCGCGTCAGTTCGCAGGAGGCTCTGAGCGGCAGCGATCCGATGACCAAGCTCGCCGACTATCTCGAAGGCTATCTTGCCGAAATGCTCGACGGCAAATACGAGCTGAAGGCGATTTCCGTCGGCTTCCCGTCCGTCGTCGACGCTACACGCACCGTAGTGTTGCAGACCACGTTCATTCCGGGATTGAACAACGTGAACGTGCCGGAACGACTGAGCCGCTTCGGCGTACCGGTGTTCATCGACCGCGACGTGAACATGATCATCCGGTACGACGCGAAACGCCTGAATCTGCAGAATCTCGAAGGTGTGACCTTCGGCTGCTATGTCGGCACCGGAATCGGCTGCGCGCTGGCGGTGGACGGCAAGATTCTGGCCGGCCTGCACGGCGTGGCCGGGGAACTCGGTCACATCTACGAAGCGACCGGCAGGACCTGCGGCTGCGGGTTGGAAGGCTGCTCCGAAACGGTCGCCTCCGGCAATGCGCTGGTACGTGAGCTCGAAGCGCACCATCCGGGCGCCTCCATCGACGACGCGTTCAGCGAGTATGGCGACGAGCAGTTCATCGACGACTGGCTGGAGCATCTCGCCTGGACCTTCTCGACCGTCATCAATCTGCTTGATCCGGCGAAAATCATCATCGGCGGCGGCGTGACGCAGATGAAAGGCTTCCCCAAGCAGCGACTCGAAGAGAAAATCAAGCGCATGTCCCGCAAGCCGTACCCGGCCGAGGATCTGCCGATCGTCTACACCATCCCCGGCAAATACGACGGCGTAATCGGCGCGGCCCTGTGCGCGCTCGAGCAGATCTGACGGCCTCCCTCTCATCATTCTTCCGGACGGAACCCGTTTCATCCTTTCTTACGGGCTTCGTCCGGGCATAATAATCACAGACGATCACCCGACAATATAGAACATTCCTGTTGTAAGGACGCAACATGACCAACGCAACCTCTTCCATGGCCGGCACCTCCGCCACCCGTAGCGGATATGGCCCGCTGATGAAATTCTCCCTGCTTTCCGTTTCCCTGCTGCTCACCTCGTCGAACGCGATTTCCGGCGTGATGCCGGCACTCATCAAGCAGTTTCCCGACCAGCCGCGTGCCAACGTCGAACTGTTGAGCACCGTGCCCTCGTTCTCGATGATCATCATGATCATCGCCTCCGGTTTCATCGCCCGTAAAATCGGTGACAAGGCCACCGTGACCGCGGGTCTGGTCATCGCCGCCATCTTCGGTATCATCCCGTTCCTCTTCACCGGCAATTTCTGGGTAATCATGGGTTCACGCATCGGCCTCGGCGTCGGATTCGGCCTGATCAACTCGCTGGCCGTCTCCATGATCGCCAAATTCTTCTCCGGCGACGAAAAGGCCACATTGATGGGGTTCCGTTCCGCCTTCGAATCGCTGGGCCAGTCGCTGATGACGCTCGCCGCGGGATTCCTGGTACTGCTCAGCTGGAACAGCTCGTTCCTCGTCTACCTGCTGGCCGTGCCGATTCTGATTCTGTTCGTCGCCTTCGTGCCGAAGGAACCGGACGCTCCGGCGGATGCTGCCATGGATTCCGCCGACTCCGATGCCGTCAAGCAGTCGGTGAACGGTCCGATTCTGCTAATCACCGTCTTCCTGATCACCGCCGTGACCATGTACGTCGGCCTGACCACACGCCTGTCATCGGTAATCGCCGACTCCGGTTTCGGTACCATCCAGCAGGCCTCCACCCTGCTGAGCGTTATGACCATCGGCGGCCTGCTGATGGGCTTCGCCTTCGGCTTCATTAATAGGGCCCTGCAAGCACAGACCCTGACCGTCGGCCTCGCGGCGCTTGCCGCAGGTTCGCTGGTGATCTACTTCGCACCGAATTTCGTGGTGCTGTGCGCAGGCGCAATGATTGCCGGAATCTCCTACCCGACCATGATTTCGTATACGTTCAACCAGATTTCCGAGGTCTGCCCGAAGGGTTCGGATACGCTGTGCACGTCGGTGGTGTTGGTCGGCTGCAATCTCGGCGCCTTCACCGCTCCATACACGTTGAAACTAGTCGGTGGTTCCGCCTTGAGCCAGCCGTATCTGGTGTATGGCATCGTGCTGTTGGTCATCGCCGCCGCTTATGCCGCCTATCATCTGATCCGCAAATAGCCGCAGCTGATTTTCGCGCACGGTCTTCCGAAACGAGTTTTTCGGAAGACCGTGCGCGATTGCACTTCGCCTGTCACAGGGAATCGCCCCGGCAATGCCCGACAATGCCTTTATCGGAACGTATCTACCGGGAACAATCCCATATGATTGCGGCCTTAGATTTCGCGGCTCGCGGCGGCTGCGGCGAATGCCGGCAGGGCACGCGGGGCATTGAAGCCCTTGGCTTCGAATTCGTCGGCTATCTTCTGGGCGATCTCATGACCACGACCCTTATCGACCAATGCGATGATTGAGCCGCCGAAGCCGCCACCGGTCATGCGGGCGCCGTACGCACCATTGGCGCGGGCCACATCGACGGCGGTATCGAGCTCTGGCACGGTAACCTCATAATCGTCGCGCAACGAATCGTGCGAAGCGTTGAACAGATCGCCGGCCGTCTTGACGTCACCTGCGGCGAAAGCATCCACGAACTGGTCCACACGGCCGATTTCGGTGATGACGTGACGTACACGCTTCTTCATGGTTTCATCTTCCAGCTTGCCAAGCACCTCCGCCAATGCGGCATTCGAATCGGAAGAGGAGGCAACGGTTTCGGCGGTAACGCGCAGATTGGCGACGCCGAGAATCTCGGCGGCCTGCTCGCAAGTGGAGCGTCGCTGCGCATACTGTCCATCGTTAAGCTGATGCGGGGCGCGGGTGTCGAGTACGAGTAGTTCCAGACCGTACCTGTCGAGATCGAATTCCTTCGGTGCGACGCTTTCCACGGCCGACAGGCCCGGCTTGCAGTCAAGGCGGATCGCATGGCCGAACGAGCAGCGCATGGAGGCGTTCTGATCGAGACCGCCAGTGGATGCGCCGGCCATGTCGTTCTCGGACTTGATGGCCGCATTGATCAGGGTCACGCGGCCGGCATCAGTGGATCCATAGCCCAGACCGTACACGTCATCGAGCGCCAGTGCGGTGGAGCAGGTCATGGCGGCCGAGGAGCTCAGGCCAGAGCCCAGCGGCACACAAGACGAGAAGGCGGCGTCAAAGCCCTTCACCGCATCGAAGCCGGCTTCTCGCAATGCCCAGGCCACGCCTACCGGATAGGCGGCCCATCCTTCCACGCCGCCGGCGGTCAGGCCATCGAGGTCCGCTTCGGCGACGGCATTCGGCGCCACGTCGGAAACCACGCGTACCTTCGTGTCTTCGCGCGGCTTCAATGCGATGAAGGTGCGATGCGGCAACGCGATCGGCAGGCACAGGCCCGCGTTATAGTCGGTATGCTCGCCGATCAGGTTCACACGGCCCGGGGCCGCCCATACGCCGGTCGGCTCCTCTCCGTAGACGGCCTTGAACAGATCGACGGCGATCTTCACGCCCTCGTCGTGCGAGAGCGGCTCAATGAATTCAACATCAGTCATTGGTGTGTCCTTATGCTCGTATTGGTTCCGGTCAGCCTTCGATGTCAATCGGGCCGAGCTCGTGGAAGCGCTTGGCGATGAGTTCCGGCGTGGTGTCGGAGACCCAGGCGGCCATGCCGGATTCGGAGCCGGCTAGATACTTGATCTTGTTGGCGGCACGGCGGAAGGAGAAGAACTGCAGGTTCAGGCGGTAGTTCTCGCGACGGGTGTCGTGGATCGGAGCCTGATGCCATGCGGCGATGTACGGCAGGTCCATGCCCTTGCCATCGCCCTTGTCGAAGAACGCATTGCCACGCTTCAAGAGGGTGGAGTACATCACGGCGAGGTCCCAGCGTTCCTGATCGTTGAGCTCGTCGAGGGTGAGCACGTCGCGCACCGGGGCCACATGCACCTCGAGAGGCCAACGTGCGGCGACCGGCACATAGGCGACCCAGCTGTGGTTGCGCATGACGATGCGCTCCTCGGCTTCGATTTCGGCATTCATGAGATCCTTGAGCAGATTGCCGCCGGTCTTCTCGTGATAGGCCTCGGTATGCTGCAGCTCGGCTTCCATCTTCGGTGCGATGAACGGGTAGCAGTAGACCTGACCATGCGGGTGAGCCAGGGAAACGCCGATCTCCTGCCCGTGGTTTTCAAACGGGAAGATCTGTTCGATGCCGTCGATCTTGGAGATTTCGGCGGTACGGAAGGCCCATGCCTCCACGACGGTGCGCAGACGGGAGACCGGCAAATCGGCCGGCAGGCCATCTTCGTCCGGATCGAAGCAGATCACTTCGCAGCGGCCGGCGGCAAGCTTCTTCTCCCACAGCGGGTTGCCGTCGACGTATTCCACGGCCTCGGAACGGCCCGGCACACGCACCATCGAGGGGAAACGGTTCTCGAATACGACCACGTTGTAGTCGGTGTCCGGCACTTCGCCATCCTGGTACGGGTCGCCCGGCTTACGTGCGGCCAGCGGATTGCCCTTGGCGGTGGCACCGGGGCCGGCGGTGATCGGACGGTTCATACGCGCGGTCGCCATCGGAATCCAATCGCCGGTCAGCGGGTCGCGGCGCATCTCCGGAGCGGCGTACGGCACTTCCTCGCCGGCCGCGTTGAGCTGATTGGAGAAACGGTAGGCCAATTGACGTGGATCGTTCAGTTCGCGGGTCTTGGCACCGGAAACGTATTCCGGATCGTCGTCGAGATAGAAGAAGTCACGGCCATCGGCAAGCGTGGTCGGGGTGATACGGATGTGTTCCTTCGCATATTCTCCAGGAGCATAGGTTGCGAATTCACTCATGGTGATTACTCACTTTCCTGCATCTGCTCGGTCTGGTGCGCCAGCACGAGCTCTTTAACCAAATCCCTTGTTTTCCCAACCGAATCGGGATCGAGTCCATCATCGGTAATGACCGTGTCAACCTGGTCGAAGCGTGCAAACAGCGACAACGACGTGCAGCTCCACTTGGTGTGATCGGTCAAAATTATCGTCCGATCGGCAATGTCCATCAATGCCATATCGGTCGCGGCCTCAAGCGAGTTCGGCATGAGGAAGCCGCGTGGAATGGACACGGAATGCGTGCCCAGGAATACGGTGTTGACGCGCAGGGAGGCGACCACCTTGTCGGCGATCGGGCCTACCAGCGAGTTGGAACGGGTGGTCACGCCGCCGGTTACGATGACTTCCACGTCTTTCGATTCCAGCGCCTGCACCAGTTCCGCCACGGGAATGGAGTTGGTCAGGATGGTGATTCCGGAGGATTGCTGCGATTCAAGTAGATGCTGTGCGAACACGTAGGCGGTGGTGCCGCCGCCGATGGCGATCACGTCACCGGGGGCCACGTATTTGACGGCTTCCTGCGCAATGGCGTCCTTGAGACCGATGTCCATCTGCGACTTTACAGAGAACAGCGGCTCACTCAGCAACGTGCTGGTGGTGACCGCACCGCCGTGCACGCGTTTGAGAAGGCCCTTGTCGGCCAGATCGGCGATATCGCGGCGAATGGTCATGGCGGAAACGCCCAATTCCTTGGATAACGCGGTAATACGCACCGCACCACGGGTGCGCAACCGGCTCAGTATCAGATGCTGACGTTGTGACGATATCATTCGAACATTATCGCACACGTTCACTCAAAATAAAAACCGGAATGAGCGTTTCGCGCGTTTTTCACGACGAAACGGTAAGCAAACATGGTTGAATCGCACAAAAGCGCACGCAGTATTCTGAGTTTCACACTCACTCCGCCGCACTGGACGCAGGCATATCCGTGTATCCACAGAGTCCCGACACCCGACCGATCGGCAATATTCCACCCCCGCCCGTACGAAGCCCACCTTGACGGGAGCAGCTTCCAGGACGGCGCCACGATTCCACCCCCTCGCCCGCGCGAAACCCGCTCCTGCGCCCGTAACCGTTCCGCCGCCGTTCACTCCATCCTGCGTGCACACCAAATCCACGGACCGCACACCCATGCAGCCAAGCGGCTCTCGCTTCGCACGCGAATCAAATGGCTTGGGGATGCGGATCACTTATGGAACAGTCGCTGCAAGCCCCAGACGGTGACGCGACGCATCGCCTCGATAACGATGGCGTTGCTCATCTTCGATTTGCCTCGCACCCGATCGGGGAACACGATCGGTACCTCCACGATTGTTCCACCCGCGGCCGCCACGCGACGGGTCATGTCAATCTGGAACACGTAGCCGTTCGCTTCAATCGCGTCCAAGTCCAGGGAACGCAACATCGATGCACGGTAGGCTCGGAAACCTGCGGTCATATCGCGCACGTCAATCCCCAGCATCGTCCGCGCATACCATGATCCGCTACGTGAAATGAAATCACGGAAAGGCGACCATCCTTCCGTACGTCCGCCGTCCACACGACGCGAGCCAATCACCAGATCCGGTACGGCACCGGCCGCAATCCCACGATCGCGATCAATCGATCGCCCGCGATCGCCCGGTTCCGCAACAATGTCATCGCACGGCCCCTCCACCGCGAGCGCTTCCAATAATTTCGGAAGATCCTGAGGCCGGTGAGAGCCGTCCATGTCCATCTCGCAAACCACGTCGAAGCCACGCTCCAGCGCCCACGCAAAGCCGGCCAGATAGGCTGGTCCGAGACCGTTCTTTCCTGCGCGGTGCAGCACGTGGATGCGCGGATCTTCCGCAGCCATGCGATCGGCCTCCTCGCCGGTTCCGTCCGGAGAGCCGTCGTCGACGATTAGGATTTCGACCGACGGTCGGCATGCGAAAATTCCGCCGACGGTCGGATGCAGGTTCTCCAACTCGTTATAGGTGGGCATTACCACGCAGACCCGTTCCGCCATAGCCGCACCTCCTCACGCAACATCCAACTCACCATAGCATTGAACATCGGAAACAACGAGACCATTCGGCTCACGCCTGAGAGAACCAACACACTACCCAACAACCACGCCCCCCCACAACACCCAACCGGAGGCCCACACCCGAGAGAACCAACACACTACCCAACAACCACACCCCCACAAACCGTCCGCCGCCATACATCCAACCCAAAATGACGTCAAGCCCGCCGCTCTCAGCCATATTTATCCTGACCTAGGTTGAAGAATCCTCCCCAACGGTGCGAAAATAGTGAACCATGGGATATGTTTCTGAGAATTTTTGGCACGACGCGGTGAACAAGGCCACCACCGATCTTTTCACCTTCGGATACAAGCACGTCATCAAACCGTATTTCGTCTTCAACCACCAACCCGACGTGGCGCATGATCAGATGATCGAATTCTGCAAAGTCACCAAAAACATCCCGCCGCTCATGTGGCTGTGCCGCGAAATGCTCAACTACACCGATCCGGTGCTCGAAACGAACGTGATGGGCATCGACTTCGCCAATCCGTTCGGCCTTTCCGCAGGCCTTGACAAGAACTGCGAAATGCCCGTGCTCATGGATAGCGTCGGTTTCGGCTTCGAAACGGTAGGCTCCACCACCTCGCGCCCTTGCCCCGGCAACGAAAAGCCGTGGTTCCATCGCCTGCCTGAGTACGATTCGATGATGGTGCACGTCGGTCTCGCCAACGATGGTTCGGAGCAGGTGATTCCACGCGCCGAGCATGCCTGGCACGACGCGAAGAGCATGCAGGTGTCGATCTCCATCGCCCGAACGAACGACGATAAGACCGGCGACCTCGACGAAGGCATCGAGGATTACTGCATGTCGATGCGTCGCGCCGCAGGCCGTTCCGCCATGGTGGAGGTGAACATTTCCTGCCCGAACACGAAGGCCGGAGAACCGTTCAACGAAAGCCCGGAAGCGCTTGACAGGCTGTTCACCGAGCTTGACAAGATCGATCGTCCCCAGCCGACACTCGTAAAGTTGCCATTGAACAAAAGCTGGGCCGAGTTCAAGGATCTGCTTGATGTGCTCGCCGAGCATAATGTGCAGGGCCTGTCGATTGCGAACCTGCAGAAGGACCGCACCGGTATGGAAATACCGCGTGATTGGGAGGGAGGCCTGTCCGGCTCCCCTTGCTATGCGGCCAGCAATGCGATGATCAGGCAGACTTACCGTGAATACGGCGAACGTTTCGCCATTGCGGGCATTGGAGGCGTCTTCACGCCACAGCAGGCTTACGAGAAGATCCGTTCCGGATCAAGCTTGGTCATGTTCATCAGCGCCCTGATGTATCGCGGTCCACAGCAGATCACCGTGTTGAAACGCGGCCTTGCCGAACTGCTGAAACGGGACGGCTTCGATCACGTCAGCCAAGCCGTCGGCATCGATGCGTAGATAAACACGTATGTAAGGCGAGTACGTGCAATCGCGGGAGGACGGCATGCCCTCATAGCGCTTGTCGGAATTGTTCGGACGAATCCCTGATTCCGACAGGCCTACGGGTTTTGTATGGGGTATGCCGCCCTCCCGTTCGTCTGTTCGCACGCCGCCCATCCGTACGATATCCGTTCGTGCGTCTGCCCGCGCGCATTGGCGGTTTATACGTCACCTATACGAGAAGGCGGGATCAGCGGAAGGCTCCGCGCACATACTGCGCCGGATACGGCGCTTCCTCAACCGGCACGCCCAGCTTGTTCGCCGCGCGTAGCGGCCAATGTGGATCCCGCAATGCCGCACGTCCGATTTCGATGGCATCCGCCTGCCCGGCTTTCAGCACCTTCTCCGCCTGCTTCGGTTTGGTGATGAGTCCCACCGCCGTCACCGGAACATCGGCACGTGAGCGAATCTGCTCGGAGAACGGCACTTGATAGCCTGGCTTGACCGGAATGGTCACGTCGGGAATGAGACCGCCCGTGGATACATCCACCAGGTCAACCCCATGCTCCTTCAGCACCTTCGCCAAATCGACGCTCTGATCAAGATCCCATCCGCCTGCAGCCCAGTCGGTGGCGGAAATACGCACCAACACCGGCATGTCGTCGGGAATGACGGTACGTACCGCATCCACCACTTCGACCAGCATGCGAATACGGTTCTCGAAGCATCCGCCATATTCGTCCTCACGTTCGTTGATCAGCGGATCAAGGAATTGCGACAGCAGATAGCCGTGGGCCGCGTGGATCTGCACCGCGTCGAAACCGATGGCATACGCACGCCATGCGGCATCGCGGAACTGCACCACGATCGCATGGATTTCGTCCACGCTCAATGCACGCGGGGTACGCAGCGATCCGTATGCGTTCGCGCTCGGGCATACGGTCTGCCATCCGCCGAATTCCTCCGGCACGCTCTCATCGTCGAATCCTACGGCGAAGCAACCGGTGGAGGCCTTGCGACCCGCATGGTTGAGTTGCACGGCCATGGTCGCACCGGCGGCCTTGGCATCCGTCACGATCCATCGCCATGCTTCCATCTGATCGTCGCTCCACAATCCCAAGTCGCAGGGCGAGATACGTCCTTCCGGCGCCACGGCGGTGGTTTCCACGATGATCATGCCGAAACCGCCCATGGCACGCGATACATAATGCTGGTAGTGGAATGGCGTAGGGAGGCCATCCTGTGCGAATGCCGAATACGTGTCCATCGGCGGCAACCAGATGCGATTACGCATGGTCACTCCGCGCAGGGTCATCGGTTCGAACAGCCGCACCGAACCCTTCTTCTTGCCTTTTTTCTTGGTTTTCTCGCCGTCGCCCATGATTCCGCCTCTCTCTCGCACAGCATCACCGTTCGGATATGATGATTGTCAAGGTAATGCCGGAAATCCACCCGGCATTACCTGCATTCTAAGCAGAACGCCCGCCGGTTGGGGCGGGCGTTCATGGACTGTTCACTTTCACCAAGCAATATCGCACCAAGCAATATCGGCATGGTGACTATTGTTCCTGCTGATTGGCATCCTGCTGAGCCTGGGCCTGTTGCTCGGTCTGCTGCTGTGACTCAGTCTGCTGCTCAGTCTGTGACTGAGTCTGCGTCGTCTTCTGCTGCAGTGTGGAGGAGGCGCTCTTCGCCGTGATGTACTGTGCCGCGGGTTGTCCGTAATCGTTATCCATCGGAGCGTTGATCGCCGCCAGATAGGTGTTCATGAACTCCTTCCAGGCCGGGGTGGCGATGTACATGCCGTACCAGTTCGAATGGTATACGCCGTTGATGGTCTTGTAGTCGAAGGTGTTGTGAATCGGATCCTGCGCGTCGGCCACGGCCACGAATGCGGCCACCTGATTCGGCACGAAGCCTGCTGTGGTCATCACCGTGTTCTCGTTCGTACCGGTCTTCGCAAAGGTCTTGCGACCGCCGTCGAGCTGCGTGGTGGCAGCCTCGCCGCCCGAGACCACGACACCTTGGTTCAGGGCGTATGCGGTGGTCTGTGCGATTTCCGAGCTGATTGCCTGATGGCAATTCGCGGATGGCACCTTCACATCGGAGCCGCTGCGATCGGTCACCTTGGTGATGGCAATAGGCGTGCATTCCACGCCGTTGGCGCCAAGCGTGGCGTACACGTTCGCCATGGTGAGCGGCGATGCCTGCACGGTACCGATGGTCATTGGCGGCTGGAACGAATTCGCCGAATAGATGTCGGTGGCGTTCGCTGTCGCGTTATGGTAACCCATCTGCTTGGCGGCGTCCGCGATGGAACACAAGCCGATCGTCGAGGCCATCGAGGCCTGCGTGGTGTTGTGGGATTTGATCAGACCCTGCAATGGGGTTTCCGGTGAGGTGGTGCCGCCGCCGGAGTTCTGTACGCTCCATGCACGACCGGTGAAGTAGTAGTCGTTGCAGCTGAACTTCGACATCGCATAGCTCGTGGAGGTGACCAGCGACTCGTTGATGGAATGGCCTTGTTGCATCCAGGCCACCAAGTTGATCGGCTTCCATGTGGAACCGACGTTGAAGCCCATGCCGCCGCCGTCTTCCTCGTCGACCATGTAGTTCATCGAGGTCTTGGTCTCGTCGTTCTTTGCGTCATCGGTCGCGTCATAGGTGCGGTTGATGCCGAATGCCAATATCTCGCCCGTACCGGGTTTTATGGCCGCTATCATCACTTCGAAGCCGGTCGGATCATCGGCAGGCACGGTGTCGTTCGCCGCCTTCATGGCAGCATCGTTGGCGTTCTGGTCGAGCGTGGTCACGATCTTCAGGCCGCCTTCCTTCAGTAGCTTTTCTCGTGCCTCGCTATCCTTGCCGAAGGCCTTGTTCTTCAGAATCTGATTGACCACGTATGAGCAGAAGAAGCCGGTGTTGTTGGCGGCCGCCTGGCATCCGGAGCTGACATCCTGAATGTTCAACGTATCCTTCAGGGGCGTGTTGACGGCTTCCTTGTATTCCTTCTCACTGGAGATGAATCCTTGGTCGTACATCAGCTTGAGCACGATGTTGCGCTGATTCTCGGCCTCTTCCTGATTGGCTTCCACGGAAGGGTCGAAGTTCTGAGGATTCTTGGTGATTGCCGCAATGGTTGCCGCCTGCACCACGTTCAGGTCGGCGGCGGATACGTTGAAGTAGCGTTTTGCGGCCATTTCGACGCCGCATAGGCTGTTGCGGCCGAACTGCGCGATGTTGAGATAGCCCTGCAGAATTTCCGCTTTGGAATACTTCTTCTCGATCTGCACCGCGATGAGCATCTCTCGCAGCTTACGTGCGATGGTATCTTCGGATGCGTGGTATTCGGCGATCGGATCGTCATCCTCTCGGGCCTGTGTGGCCAGCACGTTCTTCACATACTGCTGGGTCAGGGTCGAACCGCCCTGCTGGTCGCCGCCCTTGAGATACGTCTGCACGAATGCGCGGAGTACGCCCTGTATGTCCACGCCGGAATGGTCGAAGAATCGTTTGTCCTCGCGGGCCACGACCGCCTGCTGCATGGCCTTGGAAATCTTCTTGAGCGGCACCACTTCGCGATTCTGCGTATAGAAATCGGCGAATTCGGTTTTGCCGTCGTTGTAGTAGAAGGTGGAGCGCTGTGGAAGGCTGGTCACATCGAAATCAATGCCCTCCACCGTCAGTGACGGAATCACCGCCTTGGCCACGCTGTTCGCTCCAAGCACGGCAGGCAGGAGGAACACACTGGTCGCCACGCCGCCACCCACGCATAGCGTGATGTAGGCGAGCACCAGTGTAAGCACACGTCGAGCAGTCAAAGTCTTTTTCTTGGGCATGTTGCCCATTCTAAAGTGGCGGGTATACTAATCAACTCCACGCCCATAGCCGTCACGTGTTCATCACATACCGGCTCTAATCTCAAAAAATATTGAAAACAAGCCGAAAGACCGTTACCTTCGTGATCTGCGAATCAGCATGCCCGGCTGATAGATGACGATCGACCGACCTTCACGCGCGATCCACCCACGATTGGCGAAATCCATGAGCGCCTTGTTCACCGTTTCACGCGAGGAGCCGACCAGTTGGGCCATTTCCTCCTGTGTCAGATCATGCGGCACCTTCAGACCCGCTTCCACCGGTTCGCCGAACCGCGAGGCCAAATTCAGCAAGGTCTTCGCCAACCGGCCGGGAACATCCATGAACACCAGATCGGAGATGCGCTCGTTATTGGCGCGCATACGATGTGCCAGCACCTGCAGCATATCCACGGCCACGCGCGGATGCTCATCGAGCCAGGCGAACAGCGCATCGTGCTCCAACCAGACCACCCGCGTGCCGTTCGTCATCGCCACCGCGGAGGCCGTACGTGGTCCGCCATGCGGGTCGAAGACCGGAATCTCGCCCAGCAGTTCACCGTATGCATGGATGCTCAGCAACTGCACGCGCTTGTCGGAGGATTGTCTGATCAGCTTGACGCGGCCCTCTTCCAGCACATACATGCGGTGGTCGGTGTCGCCTTCGCGGAAGATGAAATCGCCTTTGCCGTATTCCGCATGCTGCAGATGCGGCAGCAGCTCCTCGGCCTCGTCTTTGGAGACCTGCTTGAACAGTGCGGTGTGCAGCAGCGTCGTGCTTTCGTCGTAGATCCCGTTCGGCGTAACCACACCCATCGCACCTCCATCTCCAATCGGATCGCCCTCGACCATTCGCGCTATATTGTAACGCGCCTGGCCGCGGCAATCAGATGATTCACCACCACATCACGGCTCATGCCGGTCTGCGAGCGCATCGGATCGACGCGCTTCACCGCTGATTTCACGGCTTTATCCGACATCTTCTCGCGTGACACGTGCAACACGCGCATCATTTTTTCGCCGTCGATGTCATAGGCGAGCGTCACATGATGCAGTATCGCGCCGGGGCCCGTATCGATCGGGGGGAATCTGCGCTGCGCCGCTCCGCCGATCTTGCCGTATTGCGATGCGATGTCGTTCAATCCGGTGAACCGCACGTCCAGACCAAGTTCGCGCAGTGCCGTGACAAGCCAATAGTCACACAGCCTATAGGAGTCCTCGATGCTCACGCCTTTGGCGAAATCCAGCGGCGCGTACAGCGAGTAGGTGATGGTGTTGCCCGGTTCGATGAACATCGCGCCGCCACCGGTGCATCGTCGCACTACCTGGATGCCTTCGGCTTGTGCGGCCTGCTCGTTGACCTCGTCCGGCAATGATTGGAATCGGCCGATTACCACGGCCGGAGCGGCCCATTCCCAGATGCGCAGGGTCGCTTTGCGACTGCCTGCCGCCACTTCGCGGGCCCATTGCAGGTCCGTGTCCATCTGTTCCTGCGGGCTGCGTGGTGCATCAAGCAGGATCGTTGCCTTGAGATTGCGCCATCTCGCCGCGCATTCCACTGCCGTCAGTTCGCCGAATTCGTCGCCTGTCGGAGTGTGATGCGATACCTGCGACGATGCGATTCGCGGCAGTGACGTTTGCGATTCCCGCTCTTGGGGAACGGGGTCATCTTGCGTAACGGCCCTGCGAAAGGCCGTTTCAATTCCCTGCATGGTCATGCCGACCAGTGCAACGTCCGGATATTGTTGCGGAATGTCGCAAATCGACCGTCCTGCGACTAACGTTCGTTCGATGTCAAGCAGCATCTCATGGGCACGGTCCTCATTGCCGTCAATGAAAAAATCGCCGTCGATATGGCAGTACTCATCACGAAGCCGGGCGGTAACCCCCACGAGTTTACCGCCCGGCTGCTTGTATACGCCTCTGCCCATCAATCGCGCAGCTCTACGCCGCGACCGTCGCGGTGCCACGGGGAACCGATGTCGGAGCACAGAATCAGAATGCCTTCGACAAGGCCCCAGATGCTGGCCACTACCGGTCCGATGAGGATGATCCATCCGACCACCGTCAGCAGTAGCTGAACAACGGCCTTGGTGGTGTTGCCGAGATAGAAATTGTGGATGCCCAGACTGCCCAGGAAGATGCCGAGCAGGCCGGCCACGATCTTCTGGCGGGGCACGTATCCCGGAGGCAACGGCTGGCCGTTCGGCTGATAGTACTGCTGTGTATACGGGTTCGGCTGAGTGTAGTTCGGCTGTCCATAGCCCTGCTGCGTGTATGCGTTCGGCTGGGTGTATGCGTTCTGCTGCGTATACCCGTTCTGTTGGGCGTTTGGGTCATAGGCCGACTGGCCCGTCTGCCCGGACTGTGCATAATAGGAGCCGTTCTGCCCGTAAGTCTGGCCGGATTGTTGCCCATAGGAACCGTATGAGCCATACGTTCCATCCGTGGTTTGACCGTAGTTCTGCTGTGCGGAGAACTGCTGCCCGTAGGAACCATAGTCGGCGGCCGGCTGCGTGTTCGTGGTCTGGCTATGGTCGGCGGCCGGCTGTTCGGTACCGTATTGGCTGTAGCTCGACTGCGAATCGTTTGATGGGGTCGATCCGTCAGCCGAAGCGGAACCATTGATGTGGTCGGGGTTGGTGAAATTAGTGTTGTCGTCGTTCATGGTTCAACAATATCGCATAAATCGTATGGCTACCTTGGCGACTTCCCCGAAAAGCCCCTGAGTCATCCCTGAAAAAATGTTCCCTCCGACGAGTGGCGCCGTCGGAGGGAACATTCGCTATGAGCAGACTTACATACGTGCCAGAATATCGCGGCCGACCTCGTCGGTGGAACGCGTGGTGGAACCCAGCTCCTCGATGTCCGCTTCGACTGCGGTGTCGATGCGTGCGGCGTCCTCGTCAAAACCGAGGTGGCGCAGCAGCATGGCAGCCGACAGGATCGCAGCGGTCGGATTGGCCTTGTTCTGGCCTGCGATGTCCGGAGCGGAACCGTGGATCGGCTCGAACATCGACGGATACTCGTCGGAGGCGTTGATGCAGCCGGAGGCGGAATAGCCCACGCCGCCTACCACGGCACCGGCTTCGTCGGTAATGATGTCGCCGAACAGGTTGTCGGTCAGAATCACGTCGAAACGGGACGGGTCGGATACCATGAAGATGGTGGTCGCGTCGATGTGCAGATAGTCGTGGGAGACCTCCGGATACTCCTCCGCCACCGTATTGACGATGCGCTGCCACATGTCGCCCGCGTTGACGAGCACGTTCTTCTTGTGTACGAGCGTCACGTGCTTCCTGCGCTTCATGGCCAGTTGGAAGGCGTAGCGCACCACACGTTCCACGCCGTAAGCGGTGTTGATGGACACTTCGGTGGCCACTTCGTTCGGGGTGCCACGGCGGACCGCACCACCGGCACCGCAATACAGGCCTTCGGTGCCCTCACGCACCACCACGAAGTCGATGTCGCCCGGATCGGCGAGCGGCGAGGTCACGCCCTTGTACAGTTTGGAGGGGCGCAGGTTCACATACTGATCAAGATCGAAACGGAGTTTCAGAAGCAGGCCGCGCTCCAGAATGCCGGCCTTGATGCGCGGATCGCCGACGGCACCCAGCAGGATCGCGTCGGTCTTCTTGATGCGCTCCTCTTCCTCTTCCGGAAGGATCGCACCGTCACGCAGGTAGCGCTCCGCTCCCAGATCGAAGCGTTCATACTCGAATTCGGCGACGCCTTCGGCCGCCTTCTCCAGAGCCTTCTGGGCCCACGGGGTTACTTCCTTACCGATGCCATCGCCCGGAATGACGGCGATGGTGTACTTCTTCGTTGTTTCACTCATAGCACGCGACTCTACTCAGCGATTCATGCTTCGAACCGGAACCGCTCAGCAAGTGGACATCCGCCCGTCACACGGCGAATCATGGCGCGAATCCAAAGATGGTCCAGTTGATCCGGGCGGATATGGGCGGCCTGAGGCAGCCTAGGCTGCGATCAGCTGGTAATGCCCATCACACTCAGGCACCAGGCGTTCTCGTACGAGACCTCCTCCCACTGCTTGTAGCGACCGGAAGTGCCGCCATGACCAGCCTCCACCTCAATTTTCGCCACGGCGTCCACGCCGGCATGCTGCAGACGGGCGAGCCATTTCATCGGCTCCACATACAGCACGCGCGTATCGTTCATCGACGTGGTGATGAAGATCTTCGGAAACACCGCCACGCGCACGTCGTCCGCGGACTCCGGCGCATTCTCATACGGCGTATACCCCTTCATGTACCGGTATACATCCGCATTGTGCAACGGATCGCCCCACTCATCCCATTCGGTGACGGTCAACGGCAACGACGGATCAAGAATCGACGTCAACGCATCCACGAACGGCACATCCGCCTCTATGCCCGCATAGCATTCCGGCGCCATATTGGCCACCGCACCCATCAGCAGACCACCGGCCGATCCGCCATTCGCCACGGTACGCGACGGCGAAGCCAGGCCCGCCCGTTGCAAAGCCTGCGTGGCATCCACGAAATCCTCGAACGAATGCTTCTTGTTGAGCAGATGCCCCTGCTCATACCAAGCGCGCCCCATCTCGCCACCGCCACGGATATGCGGCACGGCATACAGCACGCCCCTGTCAAGCATGCTGATGCGCGACACCGCGAAGCCCGGATCGGAACTGATCTCGTACGCACCATAGCTGGTGATGAACATGGCCGAATCGCAGGTCGGCACGTCGCGCCTCCACACCAGCGACACCGGAATGCGTTCGCCGTCACGTGCGGTGATCCATACACGGCGCTCCATATAGTCCCGCGGATCGAAACCGCCCAACACGGTGGCGCGTTTCAGGAGCCGGTCCTCGCCGGTGGCGGGGTCGATATCGTGCAGTTCGCCCGGCCTCGTATAGCTGGAGAAGGAATAGCGCACGCGCGGCGCATCGTACGAAGGATTGCCACCCACACCGATCGAATACAGCCTGCGGGTCTCCCCCGACATGTCATCAGCCGTCGCACCGTCGGAAGACGTCATGGCCTTGCGTGAGATGCCGTGCACTGCGGATCCCTCGCCTTGCGCCGCCTGCAGAACATCGGCATGACCATGCAGATTGCGCGCGTGGGGGCCAGCGGTATCGTCGGCATCCATGATGTCGGTGCCGCGATCCCGGTCCAACGCGGCCCATACTTCGGCACGCTCCTCGTTGACCTCATCCACGGATTCGTCCACATCCCAATCATCTTCGAGCGCATGCGGCACGAGCTCGGTGAAGCGCCACGGTCGACCGGCCAGAAAATCCTCGGCAGCGGCGGTCTTGGTCATCACGGCCACATGCGGCAAGCTTTCCGCGCGGTATTGCAGCGCCACAAAATGCCGATGGATCGCGATGCCTTCAATTCCGAGGCCATGCGCACCCTGCAGGATGGCGGGGTTGCACGGGTTCGAATATGCGGTGCCAATCGGCCGTACGGAGGCTCCCGGTTCGACGTCGTCGCCACGCTCGCAGCCGTACGGCGATCCGGCGGCCACGCACACGCCCTCGCCCAGGCGATAGGGCGGATCATGCGAACGCATGTCGATCACGTCGATCTCGAAATTCGGATTCAACGCATTGTGGTACACCACGGCAAGCGGAATATCCTCACCATGCTCGCCGGCTCCCTCGAAGCATGCGAAGCTCACGTCGTATTCCACATCGGCTTCACGCGGAACGAACGCCCGGAATTCGCCTTCGGGCGTATCGGTGGGCAGCAGCAACACCTCCGTGGTGGTCTTGGAACCGGTGCCGATCACGATGTTGCGTTCGTCGAATGACAGCCCGATGCCCACCCAGAAGCGCTCATCGGCCTCGCGGAACACTTCCACATCGTCGACGACCGGCGTTCCCACATGGTGACGCATAATCGCGCAGGGGCGCCATGCGTCGTCAAGCAGGGTGTAGAAGACCCATTGCGCATCCGGCGTAAAGCATGCCCCGGCGATTCCTTCGAACACCTCCGGCAGCTCCTCTCCGGTTTCAAGATCGCGTATGCGGAAATCGTAGCGTTCGTCTCCACGGATATCGACACCGTAAAGCAGCCAACGGCCATCCTTGGAAATATCCATGCCGCCGATCCGGAAAAAATCGTGCCCCTTCGCCTCGACGTTGGTATCGAACACGATTTGTTCGCCGTCGATCGGCACACCGGCCTCAATGTGCGGCGGATCCCAATCGTCGTCGCCGCGGATAGGCAGACGGCATTGCACACCATATTGTTCGCCCTGCTTGGTGCGTGTGAAATACCAGTAGCCGTCCATGCGCGTCGGCACCGACATGTCGGTCTCCTGCACATGCGACTTGAATTCCTCGAACAGCGTGGTGCGCAACGTTTTCAACGGTTCCATGCGCATTGCGCAATACCGGTTCTGCGCGGCCACATATTCCCGTACCTCCGCGGAATCCTTGTCACGTAGCCATCCGTAGTCGTCAACGAACGTATCACCATGGAGCATGCGCTCCTGCGGCACTCGCTTGGCCGCCGGCGCACCGGCGTCAACGCCGTTTTCAAATTCAGTCATGAACGCGATTATACCGTTCCGCAGCCACGGCACAGGCCGCGGACCGCATGGCGCAGGCCGTGGGCCGACCGCAGCCACACCCACCCCTCTTCACCTCGATCCTCTCTTACCCAAACCACCGACACTCACGGCCCCTCAATGTCGGCAGATTGGGAGGGAAGGGAAGCCTACTGGTCGAGCTGCTGCTTCAGGTATGGCATCATGGTTTTCATAAGATTGGACCCGGTGGTGCCGGCGAAGATGGGCACGTCGGTGACCGGCATCGGCTGCGTGGCCGCAAACCCCGCCACAGTGCCCAAGCCTCCCGCGGATTCGCGCGGTGAAAGCTGCCTGATGCCTACCGCAAGCACGCGCCCCGGGTACCGCTTGGCGATGGTCGCGTACGTGGTCGGGTCCTTCTGGCCGTCATCGCCGATGAGAATGAACTTCATATCGGGGAAATCGGCCATCAGTTGTTCCGCATACTCAAGCTTGTGCTGTACGCCGGAAGGAATGAAGGTCTTCGGCCGCGGGTCGAGATCGCGCAGCAACAGCGGTCCCTCCGGGAATCCGTGATAGGTGATGAAATGCCGGATCGAGCTTTCCACATTCCATGGCGACGTCGACAGGTAGAAGAACGGCGCATGCGGGAACATGTCGGCGATGCGGTTGAACAGCAGGTTCATGCCCGGCACCGGCACTTTTTTCTTAGGATCAAGTAGCAGCAGATTGTAGGCCGCCTTCATCAGGCTCGGCGCCTGCGTGACCATGATGGTGTCGTCGACGTCGGAGATCACGCCGACCTTCGTGCCGCTTGGTATCGTGAAAAGACTTGCGGTGACCGGCTTGCGGCTGCGCACACGGTATGACACGTTGTGGATGCCCGGTTCCAGCGAATGTTCGGCGACCAAATCAAGGTAGCCTGCGGAGTCGGATGCCGCGAATTCGCTGGAGACGTCACGGGACCTGTCGACCTGGTCGTACACTTCGGAGATGCCTACCTGCACCGTTTCCAACGGCACGTCGTCGATGGCGATGCGCACTTTCGTATGCGGCGACGGAATGGTGAGCATACCGCGGATACCGCGGGTCAATCGTCCGGCCTGACGTTTGAACGGGCCGAAAACGGTACGGCAGATCAGTCGCGAATAGTGTTCGGTTCCGTAGCCGACATACGGTTCGACGCGCGGGTACCAGTTGAGGCGGCGCACCAATGCGGTGGAAAAGCGCAGCCAGATGCCAAAGCCATGCGTGATGGCACGGCGGTAGAACCGAATCAGTGGCGGCTTGATTTCGATGCGTTCATGCCGTGAGGCGGCATCGAAGGTGGTGACGACCTTGCGTGCGGGAATCGGCACAGTGGGCATGTCATCACTATCGTCCGCATCGATCTGACGCTGTGGCAGTGGCTGTGGCTTGTTCATATCCCCACTATAAAAGGCTCGGGAGAACAAACCATTACCCTAACGCGAAAATCAGGGAACTTTCAGGGTACTTTAAGCCTGGCGCATCGGCAAAAACGACGGCCGACGCTCAACTATTCGGTAACGATTTTCGCGTATTCCTCGGGGCCGAGCAGATCCGGTTCGTCATCCTCGAGTTCGATCTTGAAGATCCAGCCTTCGCCGTACGGATCATTCGTGATGATGCTCGGATCATCCGATGCCTCGGTGTTCACGTAACGGATCGTTCCCGCCACCGGGCATACCAGAGGGGTCACGGCCTTGGCGGATTCCAGTTCCGCCACTTCATCACCCGCTTCGACCTGAACGCCTACCTCCGGCAGATCCACATACACGAGCTCACCGAGCTGTTCGGTGGCGTATTCGGTGATGCCCGCCATGGCCGGTTCGACGGAGGCATCGATCCATACGTGCTCTTCGGAGTATTCGAGATGTGCAGGCACTTCGAGGTTCAGCTTGTTGTCATTATCTTCGCTCATGTGCCTAGCGTACCGCACCGGACGGCATGTCGCCCACCACCTGCACGACTGTGCCCTCAGGGCAATTGTCGTAAATCCACTTGGCGTCCGCCTCGTACATGTTCACGCAGCCATGCGAACCGTAGTGCACCGGATCGCCGTGCGCGATGCCGTAGTCGTTCCAGCTTGCCGTATGGAATCCCTCGCCGCCGTTGAAGTAGCCGACCCATTTCACATCCTTGGAGAGGTAGCGCGAGCCGTCATCGTTCAGACCGGTCATATCCTGCACACTGTACTTCAGATAGATGTAGTAGGTGCCCAGATCGGTTTCATGCTTGCCGGCGGTTCCCGTGCATACCAGGAAGGTCTTGACCGCCTGACCATTTCGGTACACGGTGGCGGTCTGCGAAGCGCGGTCCACCACAATGCGATATTCCGACTTCTTCTGCACGGTATCGAACGCGTCCACGTCGCTTTCGACGGGAATCGTCGCACCTTGGCCGCTTTGCAGGGCGCTCACCACCTTCGGCGTGAGGGCGGCCACGTTCTTGACCTTCACCCCGTCCACACCCTTGACCATGGTCACCAGCACCGTACCGTCGCTGTCGACGGCGTCTTCTTGCGAGACCTTGTCCTGATTGAGCTGGTTCGGCACTTCCTGACCAAGATATTTTCCGATGGCCTGTTCGTCGTAGGTCAAGGAGATCGTGCCCTTGTCCAAGTCGGCGTTCGGCTTGATCCAGGAGGCGACGGCGTCGACCGGCAGTTCGAAGGTCTTGCCGTTGCCGTTGTCGAGTACGATCTTGTTGCTCAGCCGGGTGTTCGCCTCGTTGGCGGCCTGCCGTGCCGCGCTCACGATGACCGGCATATCGACGTTCTTGTAGCTGATGGATGCGGTGTTGTTGCCGCCCGGCACATTGATGGCGTCCCGTGCAGCGGCCAGCACCTTGCTGGTTTCAGGGGCCCGCCCTTCCTGGCCCTTCATGGTGGTGAAGGCCTGCTCGTCGGCATCGTAGGTGATGGTGGAGGCGACCGCACGCTCATCCTCGTCCACGAACTTGTCAGTCACATACGTGGCGAGATCAAGCTCGTTGGTTTGCGCTGCAAGCGACACATTGCTCCTGTCGAATGGGTTCACGGCATTGATGTAGCCAAGTATGCCGCCATCGTCATGCTTGGCGGCAAGCAGATTGGAGACGGTTTTGTTGACATCGACGGTCACGCCGAGATCGGTGAGCTTCGCCGCGGCGGTGTTGCCGGCATTGTCCGTGATGGTGATGGTGGTGCCCTTCACCGCATTGGTGACGGTGTCCTTCAGCTGTTCCTTGGTCTGCCCTGCAACGCTGGACCCTGCGAAGGTCACGCCCGGGGCGGCCTTGTCCTGAAAATACCAGTGAGCGGCAAAGAATCCGGCGACCGCAGCGACCAGCAACACCCCTATCAGGCTAAGGGTGAGGATCAGAAGCCACCTGCTTTTCTTCTTCGCTTCCGGCATGACGAACTCTTCGATGGGAGTGAACACCGCCGGTGTTACCGGAAGCGGTGCGCTCACGACGGTATCGTCTCCCGCCAAGGCTTGCTCACGCTCGTCAGACATGCTGCTGTTCCTTATGGTCTTCTTCCCCTATCACAACAACCCCCAACTGTACGCTGTGCGATGACCAATTGCGGCGGCACGTTCACGGCAGCTCATGTCCGAGCCATTCCTCGATCATATACCTTGCGATTGTTGCCTTGCCGGGGGCCTCCATACGACCTGCAATCAGTTCGTTCACGTATTCGTCACGGGTCACCCAACGTGCGGAGAGCGTCTCCTCACCATCCACCCGTATATCGGTGGTCACGGCAAGCCCTTTGAACGCCATCATCAGCGATGAGGGGAACGGCCATGGCTGGGAGCCAAGATACCGCAGCTCTCCCACTTCGATGCCGACCTCCTCCTTGGCTTCACGGCGGCAGGCATGCTCCAGGTTCTCGCCGGATTCCACGAATCCCGCGGAGACGGAGTACAGTCCGGCATTGCCCCACGCGCTGTTGTGCTGCAACAGCAGACGGTCCGTATGGTCGATGATCGCCGTGATCACGGCCGGTTCCACACGGGGGAACAGCAACCGCCTGCCGTCCGTCTCGTTGGTGCAGCGTTGGGCCCAGCCTCCGAGTGCCGGTTCGGTCAATGCGCCGCAGGTCGGGCAATGACGCTGGCGCGTATGCCACATGCCCAGCGATATGGCGGTGGTCGCCTGCCCTGCCTCACGGGCGTTGGCATGTGGTGCGAAGGCACGCAGATCAACCCAGTCGAAACGTTCCGCGGCGGATTCAAGCAGTGATGGCCCGGTAGCGGCCGTTTCGGCGGCATTGCCTTCATCGAAGGCGTCATCGGCACCTTCGTGGGCGCTGTCGGCCACGGGGGTCTCAGCCGCATGCACGCGGGTCACGTCAACGGCCACCACATGTTCGTCGCGTCGGCCTCCGTACGAGCCGAGGAAGATGGCGAGCGCCGCCGGATGCGAGCGCAGTTCGGCCGCGACGTAGCCTCCCGGCAGCTGTGCGAGCCGCATGTTCACGTTGGCATAGCCGGCGATTGCGCCTTGTCCGTGCGGCACCGCTACTTTGCCGTCTTTGATGAGGATGACTTTCGTGGCCGGCTCCGACAGTATGTTCGCGAATAGGTCGGGCTCGCCCCTGCGGCTCACCTCATAGTCGATGTCACCTTGTGCCAGTGGCAGGAACGGCAGTGCCTGCGTCAATGCCAAAGGAGAAAACACGCTCATCGCTTTCCCTTCTCCGATCACGCTATCCTACGAACGAGCTGCCGCAGCGCCTCGGCCACCGCTTCGGGGTGCTCATACGCACTGAAGTGCCCGCAATCGCCGATGATGGTGAAGTCCACGTTCGTGCCGGTCATCGCGTCCGCCACCGGACCCATCACTTCGGGTGGGCTAGACGGATCCTTGTCGCCGCAGATTACCGCGCTTGGCGTGCTTACCTTCGCCAGCACATCGTTGAGATCCGGGCGCCCTGCGGCCATGCGTTCGCGCCAAGCGATGCCGTCGGCCGGCTGCTCGTTGATCCACAGTGTGAATTGGCGGGCGTATTCGGCGGATTGCTTGATGCTGGAGTCCGTCTCGTTGGACACGGCGAATCCCATCACCGGATCATGCGTACCGGTGGCTTCGCATTCCTCGGCGATGGCGACGCGTCTGCCACGCGTTGCCATCGAATCCGCATCGGCCTTCGTGTCGCACAGGGCAAGGCCGGCCACCGCTTCGGGATGCAGTCGCTGAATGTCGAGTATCAGATAGCCTCCCATGGAGAGGCCCACCCAGATGGCCTTTTCGTAGCCGGCATCATGAATCAGGTCCACGTATGCGTCCGCCATGCGGTCAAGGGCATGGGGGAACGTGCCGTCCGCATCCCTGCCTCCGCTGGCCTCATCGCTCGGAATCGGGCCTTTGCCCGCACCGGGCATGTCCGGTGCCCAAATCGGGAAGCGTGCCATGCCGTGCTCGTCGCCGATCCGTGCAAGTTCGGCGGCGCACCGGTCCCACATGCGGTGATCCACCGGGAACCCGTGCACCAGCACCACGGGAATCCCCTTCCCTTCGCGAGACACGGTGTTCTTCAGTTCGATTCCCATTGCATACTCCAATCCGTCTCGCCCGTCGGCGTCTCAGCCGTCACCAGCCGGCCCAGGCCAGCGCCTGCCTCACAATCGTTCCATATCCGTTGCCCATCTGCCCGATGAACGTGTCAAGCATCGCACCGTTTGGATCGACCCATTCCACGTCCAACGTCTCATCCTGCGGCTTGCAGTCGCCCGCGATCGGCACCACGTAGCACAACGCAATCACGTGCTGCCGGGCATCGAAGAAATCCGAAATGCCGGGAGTGGGGAAGAATTCCGCCACCGTGAACGGCTGCAGGCTGGTCGGCAATACCGGCAGGGCGATGTCTCCCAGATCCTTGGCGACGTTACGGGCGATCGCCTCGCGAATCGACTCATGGTAAAGCACGCGTCCGGCGATCAGCGTCCGTTCGACGCTGCCGTCATCGGAGACTCGCAACAACGATCCGACCTGTGCCACGCGACCGAGCTCATCGGTACGCACCGGCACGATCTGCACGTAGGGAATCGGCATTTCGCCGCGCATGCGGTTGATCTCGTCGGAGCTGAGCCATCCGGGCGGATTGCCCATTCCACGGATGAAATCCTCCGGCGTGATGTCGTCGAATTCACCGCGCCTACGTCCGGCATCGAAATCGCCCTCGTCGGGCACCTCATCATTCATCACTGGCATGCCTCCCATTATCGCGCATCCCGCGTAACGTTCAAGCGTTTTGCCGTTCCTCCCATAGCGGACAATGGAATGCATGGCGAATGCCGCGGGTTATATACTGCACACACACGAATGTAAGGAGTAGCTATGGCAACGCATGCAGTCACCTCTGAGAACTTCAACGAGGTCATCGAAGGCAATGATCTCGTGTTCGTGGATTTCTGGGCCACCTGGTGCGGTCCGTGCCGCGCGTTCGGCCCGACCTTCGAGAAGGCGAGCGAGGCGAATCCCGACATCTACTTCGCCAAGGTAGACATCGACCAGAATCCCGATCTTGCGCAGGCGGCCAAGGTGCAAGCCGTTCCGACGCTGATGGTCGTCAAGAAGCAGCAGATCGTGTTCCAGCAGGCCGGTGCCCTGCGTGCCTCCGATCTGGACGATCTGATTGGCCAGGCCAAGGCGTTGGATGTGAGTGCCGGCTCCGATTCCTGATGATCGAGCGCTTGGGGTAAAATGCTCTTTTAGATGTGCGCATTCCGGCGAAGCCCTTGCGGCCGCGCGCAGAATCCGAATTCGTCGAGGCACATGAAGTCGCTTTTTAGGAGCAGAATGGCTAACCACAGCAAGCATGGCCGTCCGTTTACCCTGAGTCTGCCGAACAGGTCCCAGTGCGTGAAGATCGTCGCAACGGTTGCGGCGGTGGGGCTGCTGGCTACCGGTGGTATTGTTTCGCATAATTTCTATGCGTCATCCACCCAGGCGGAACCGACCGCACGCGTCACCGCCTACTCCGCCACCGATGCCGAGGCATCCCGTGGCAACGCCCGTGAGGCGCTTGGCGGCGACACCTCATATGTCACCGTGAAGATCAACGGCAAGTCCCGTGTGGTGCCGGGCACCAACTTCACCAATGTCAAGTCCGTGCTGGAAGCCGGCAACATCACGCTTGAACCGGAAGACACGGTCTCCCCGTCGCTGACCACCAAGGTCGACGAGAAGACCGTGATCACAGTCAACCGCGCAGGCGCCTCCGTCGAGGTCGCCGACTCATCGATCGCGTTCAATGTCGTAAAGAAGGAGACCTCCTCACTGCCGAAGGGTCAGGAGAAGGTCGAGACCGAAGGCGAAGAGGGCGTGATGGAATCCACGAACCTCGTGACCCGTTCCGGTGACACCGTCGTCTCCTCGAACATGATCAGCTCGTATGTGAAGAAGGCCCCGGTCGACAAAGTGGTGCTCGTCGGCACCGGCTCCACGTCCACATCATCGTCGTCGTCCTCCTCTTCGTCCAGTAGCATCGCTTCGGTCGGCACCACCGTACCGGCCGGCGATATGCAGCAGTGGGCTCATGACTATCTGATTTCCAACGGCTATACCGAAGCCGATTTCACCGCAACCGTGTACATCATCTCGCACGAATCCGGCTGGAACGTGTCCGCCACGAACCCGAGTTCCGGCGCATACGGCCTGCCGCAGGCGTTGCCCGGCAGCAAGATGGTCAGCGCCGGTTCCGACTGGGCCACCAACTATCAGACCCAGCTCAAGTGGTTCTGGGGTTATTGTGCCTCACGCTACGGTTCCATTCAGGGAGCCTACAGCTACTGGCTCGCCCACAAGTGCTACTGATTCCGATTGGCGGAAGGCTCTCATGACGATGTGAGCCTTCGATATCATATGAGAAAGGCCCCGGGCGGGGCCTTTCTCATTGTTTTATGGATGTACGACCAGCCGCAAATCCGACTAAGTTCACTCGGCGTCGTCGGTCTCCGCAGCCTTCTTGCGGCCACGCTTCTTCATCACACCCGCCTTGGCATCAGCCACGGAGAACATCGCCACACGTTCCTCCGAATAGAAGGTGCCCTGCATGGACTGGTAGGCCACCTGCTCCTCCTGAACCTCGTCGAAGTTGAAATACTTGAGCACGGAGTCAAGAACCACGGCGTCTTTGATGTTCACGGAGGCGGTCTGCTTGCCTTCCGGCTTGCTGAACTTCACGGCATTGGCGTCGGATTGCTTGCATGGCTTGACGGCGAACTGCCTGGTCTCGTCGTTGATCAGCAATTTGACATATGCCGGGTATCCGAGCGTGATTGCAGTCGCTTTGTTGAAACGTACTACATCATTGGTGACCAGCATGGTAAGCTTGCCGCGCGGCGCAGTCATATTGACTTCCTCAAACCCTTGTAATACCGACATGTTTTACTCCTATTCGAAAAAACAGTTGCAAACAAATTTCATATTCAGTGTACCGTTTGATAACGGTAATTCAAATTCGAGTAGGGTTTATTTAGATTTAATGCGATCCTGTTCCAGGGAACACCACCGGAATCGTTTTCGCGAGAATGGCCAGATCATCCGTAATGGACCAATTCTCGATATAGGGGACATCCAAATACTCGCTTTGCTTCTGGGAAAGATCGGAACGCCCGGAAACCTGCCACGGTCCGGTGATGTCGGGCTTGACCAGCAGTCGCGCCGAGTACAGCGATCCGTAACGCGCCACTTCCTCGGGCAGCGCGGGGCGCGGCCCCACCAGTGACATGTCTCCCTTCAGGACGTTGAAGAATTGGGGAAATTCATCCAGCGAGGTCTTTCGAATAAAATGACCGACTCGGGTGATGCGCGGATCGTCCTTTATTTTGAAAATAAAACGATCGGACTGGCCATTTTCTTCCGCAAGCTTTTGCTTCAACGCTTCGGCGTTGGTAACCATGGAACGGAATTTATACATCTTGAGCGACCGACCATGCACCCCGATACGTGTCTGCGAGAACAATACTGGACCTCCGTCATCCAATTTGATGGCGATGGCCACGCCCAGCATCAACGGGGAGAACACGAACAGTGCAACCGCCGAGCAGATGATGTCAAGCACGCGTTTAATCACGTATGCGGAATTGGTGTGTGTACTGCGGCAGACTCGCCAGCAACACGGGCTGTTCCGTGGTATTACGCAGGTAGAGACGATGACCGCTGATGTCGGCCAACGATACTGACATTCCATACCCAAGGATTCGATGGCCAGAGACATGCCATACAGCATCTCGGAATCACGTGACAGCACGTCGGCGATATACACCTCCTGCGCACCGAGGCTTTCAGACGCGTGAGTGGAAGAACTTATTCACTCTGCCCGAAAGCACCCCCTTTGGGTGTGTCAGTGGACACGCCTAGTTTCGGCTGTTCGCCGGAGCCCAAAGACTGGTTATTCGTCGTCTCGTTATCCGTCGGCGTTTTGGTGGCGCTTGGCGAAGGCGATTCGGATTCGGTGGTTTTGGATGACGACGGATCAGGCACGGTCGTGGTAGATCCACTCCTGTAGGTATTCGTATTACCATTCGTATTGGTATTGGTATTGGTCTGCGACTGGGCGTTAGCCTGGTTCTGTGCGGCGATGGAGGCGTTCACGCCATCGGAGGCGGTGGTTATGCCGCTGATGGCGTTCTGCATGGCCTTGGTGTCCGTACTGTTGCCATCGATCAGTACCTGTGCGGTGCTGATGGCGTTTTCCAATGCCACGCGCGTGGCATTGTCGGCCACCTTGTACGGGCTACCATCCAGCAGTTCCTGTGCGGCATCGATGGCATTCCGCAGACTCGTACGGGCCTGGTCGATGGCGTCCTGCTTCGTTTTGGCGGCCTTGCTGTCGGTCACAGCCGTGGTCGCCGAAGTCAACGCTTTGGTGTTCTCCTTGATGCCGCTGAGTTGCTTGCTCATCGAGCGGGCATGCTGGCGCAATGCCGAGTCAGACTGTGATGCCTCGCAGCCGCCTACGGTCTTCATGTTTTGCGCATCGGCGATCGCATCATTGAGCTTCGTCAGCGTCTGTGCGTCCATCACCTGGCGGGCGGTGGTACCCTGCAATGCGGTCGCCTTCTTCAGTGCCGCAGCCATGCTTGCATTGGCGGAATCATACTTTTTCTCGGCCCGTTCGCATGTGGTGACGGCCGCACTACGTGCCTGTGAGGTCTGGCGGTTGTGTCACAGGAGCAGACCGATCACCGCCGTCACCACAACGATCGCCGCGACCACTCCTGCGATGATCTGTTTGGTATGGGATTGTTTCGGCGTGACCGGAACGAGTTTCAACGGATCATGTTCCGGATCCCTGGAGATGTCTTCGATGGGGTCGGTCACCTTGGTTGCGGCATCCGCGGTGTTGCTGACGGGCGGTATACCGAACAGCGGAATGGTGGATGGCGCGTCCACGATGCCGCGCAGATTCGTCAACGGCACGGTTTTGGAAGCGTCCGTAGTACCGGCAACGCCCGCGATTTCAGTGGTGGGAGTCGCAGCGGTCAGAACGGCCGTATCTCCGGCGCCCGCATCGGATTCGTCTTTGCCGTTGGCGGAGACAACTCTTCTTCCCGTGGGAAATGGCTCTTCGACGATGGGTTCCGACTCGGGGAAGCTCAGCGGCGGAATATCCCAGAGGGTATCGACGATATCATGGGAGCCGCTTCCAATATGCCCTCGACGGGCTTGGAGTCATGCTCATCGTTTCCCATGTATCCTCAATTCCGCATATGTATATCGACTATTGGCTGCAAACTTGCCGGGCTCTAAAGCCACTAGTCTATATTCCGCCATTCCCAATACGCTAGGGAGGAACGTTGTTCAATCTCCCGCCGATCGGCGGGAGATTGAACAACGTTCGGTCAGTGCCTTTTGCCCTTGCGGCACGATAACCTGCTGAGCGTTAGTGTTCTCTGTAGAAACCACTGAACTCTTCATCTTATGTGTATAAATCAAAAGCCCATTTAGAGCACCCCTTGAATTCGGGGCAAATTCACCGTTTGTCGATGTTAGGCACGAGCATGATCTCACCGTCGGCGATGCCTTGCAGATGCCGGCCGTACGGGCTCTTGCCGTAACGCTCGGCGGATTCCATGAGCTGTTCGCGTCTGATCCACCCGTTCTCATAGGCGATCTCCTCCACGATGGCAATCGGCAGACCCTGCGCATGCTGGACCGTACGTACGAACTCACCCGCTTCGAACAGCGAATCCATCGTGCCCGTGTCCAACCATGCATATCCGCGGCCCAGCGTACGCACGTTCAATGCGCCCGCATCAAGATACATGCGGTTCAAATCCGTGATTTCCAGTTCGCCACGGGAGCTCGGCCTGACCTGCTTGGCGAAATCGACCACGCGTTCGTCGTAGAAGTACAGGCCCGTCACCGCGTAATGCGATTTCGGCCGGGCCGGCTTCTCCTCGATCGAGATGGCCTTCTTGTTCTCGTCGAACTCGACCACGCCGTAACGTTCCGGATCGTCCACATAGTAGCCGAACACACTTGCGCCCTCACCGGACTCCGCCTTGCGTACCGCGCCACGCAACGTGGCACCCAGACCGTTGCCGTAGAAGATGTTGTCTCCCAGCACGAGCGCGCACGGTTCTCCGTCGATGAACTCCTCCCCCAGCAGGAACGCCTGTGCCAGGCCGTCCGGGCTGGGTTGCACCTTGTAGGAGAAGTTCACGCCGTAATGCGAGCCGTCTCCCAGGAGCTTTTCGAAATTCGGCAGATCCTTCGGCGTGGAGATGATCAGGATATCGCGGATGCCCGCCATCATGAGCACGCTGAGCGGATAGTAGATCATCGGCTTGTCGTACACTGGCAGCAGTTGCTTCGATGTGACCGTGGTAAGCGGGTATAGACGGGTTCCGGAACCGCCCGCCAGAATGATACCCTTCATGACTTTCTCCTCACGTATATATGGTGCGCCCTCTGACGAGGGCTGTTCTTCACTTCTGCAGTTCCCTGGCGACATAGGCCTTCAGGGATTTCTCCCAGTCCGGCACGTTCAGACCGGTCCGCTCGATCTTCGTAAGGTCCAGCGCCGAATTGGTCGGGCGGGGGCTCACCGGATTCTTCGCATTCGCGAAATACTGGTCGGTCGAAATCGGCTTGGCCTTGCCACCATTGCCGTTCGTCTCGTCGAACACCGCCTTGGCGATATCCGCCCAGGATTTCACCGCTCCAGAACCGGTCAGGTTATAGGTTCCGTACTCGGCGTCCGCATCCAGCAGATGGAAGATGGCCTCGGCCATGTCTTTGGTGAACGTGAGTCGGCCGTACTGGTCGTTCACCACGGTCACTTCGTTGAGCTGGTCGCTCGGGTCGGCCACGCGGTTGGAGAGCATCATCATGGTCTTCACGAAGTTATGGCCTTCCCCGATCACCCACGAGCTGCGCACAATGTAATGGCGGGGCGCGTTCGCCACAGCGATGTCGCCCGCGGCCTTCGTCTGCCCGTATACGCCGAGCGGGGTGAAGCTTTCCGTTTCGGTGTGCTCCTTCTCAACGCCGTCGAACACGTAGTCCGAGCTCACGTGCACAAGCGTGATGTTGTGCTCCTTGGCGATCTTGGCCAGCAGGGCCGGGCCTTGCGCATTCGCCTTCCATGCGATAAGGCGGCCTTCGCCGGTTTCGGCCTTGTCCACGGCCGTGTAGGCGCCGGCGTTGATGATCGTGCCGTACAGGCTCCAATCGAACTGGTCGTATTGGTTCGGATCGGAGAAGTCGAACGTGTCGATGTCGTTGAATTCGAAGCCTTGCAGACCATGGGTCTCCACGTAGTCGCGAATCGCATGGCCGAGCTGGCCGTTGCAGCCGGTCACCATCGTGCGGCGCGGTGCCATGGGTTTGGCGTCCTTGAGCATCGGATGGTGCAGGTCGGCTTCGCTTCGTTCGGATTCCTCAAGTGGAATCGGCCACTGAATGTTCAGCTCCGGGTCGGCGAGGTTCACGAAGGTGTAAGTCTTCTTCTGTTCAAGGCTCCAGTGCGCGTTCACCAGATACGTGTATGCGGTGCCGTCTTCGAGGGCCTGGAAGCTGTTGCCCACGCCACGAGGCACGTAGATCGCCTTCGACGGGTCCAGTCGGGTCGTGTATACCTGGCCGAAGCTCGCGCCGGGGCGCAGGTCCACCCACGCACCGAAGATCTCGCCCGTCGCGATGGAGATGTACTTGTCCCACGGCTCGGCGTGAATGCCACGCGTCACGCCCTTCTTCGCGTTGAAGCTGATGTTGTTCTGCACCGGTCCGAAATCCGGCAGACCCAATTTCAGCATCTTCGCCCGCTGCCAGTTCTCCTTGAACCAACCGCGATTGTCGCCATGCACCGGCAGGTCGAATACCAGCAGACCCGGAATGTTCGTTTCCGTGACCTTCAATTCCTTCTCAAAATCCATATTTCCCATCTTCTCCATCAGTCCATTCGAATGCGGATGACAACATCCAATCCACGCCCGGCCTCACTGACCTTGGGCCTTGTAGCGCGCTTCGGTCGCGGCCTTGGTCTTCTCCCACCACTGGCGGTTCTCGGTGTACCAGTCAATCGTCTGCCTGAGACCCGATTCGAAATCCGTGTGCACAGGGGTCCAGCCCAGCTCCGTCTGCAGCTTCGTCGAGTCGATCGCGTAACGACGGTCATGGCCCGGGCGGTCCTTCACCCAGTCGAACGCATCCTCGCTCTGGCCCATCATCTTCAGGATCATGCGCAGCACGGTGATGTTGTTCTTCTCGCCGTTCGCACCGATCAGATACGTTTCGCCGATACGGCCCTTGGTCAGAATCGTCCACACGCTGGAGGAATGGTCTTCGGTATGGATCCAGTCTCGCACGTTCTCGCCCTTGCCATACAGCTTGGGACGGATGCCTTCCAGGATGTTCGTGATCTGGCGCGGGATGAATTTCTCGACATGCTGGTACGGACCATAGTTATTCGAGCAGTTCGAGATGGTTGTGCGCAGTTCATACGTACGCGTCCATGCGCGCACCAGCAGGTCGGACGCCGCCTTCGTCGACGAATACGGCGAACTTGGATGATACGGCGTGGATTCAGTGAACTTCGCCGGATCATCCAGCGCCAGATCGCCATACACTTCGTCGGTGCTCACATGGTGGTAGCGGATGCCGTATTTGCGCACCGCCTCGAGCAGGCGGAACGTTCCTTCCACGTTGGTATGCAGGAACGGCTCGGGGTCGGCGATGGAGTTGTCGTTGTGCGATTCCGCCGCATAATGCACGATTGCGTCATGCCCCGGTACGATACGATCAAGCAGATCCGCATCGCAGATATCGCCCACGACCAGCTCCACGCGGTCTTCGGGAAGTCCCGCGATATTCTCCGGATTGCCCGCATACGTCAGCTTGTCCAACACGGTGACGTGCACATCTGGATGATTGTTGACCACATAATGTACGAAATTCGATCCGATGAAGCCACAGCCACCGGTCACGATGATGTTCTTGGGAGTAAAGGTCTCTTCAGTCATGCCCCGATTCTACAGCTCCCCATCACCACGCCACCCTACTGATATTTCATGATGAGGCTGGCTCTTATGCAAATCAGCAAAAGTGGTATTTCATTCCGTTCGATCGGATCCCTGCGGGAGCGGACACTCCAGAGAACATGCTAATCAGGCCATACTGTTAACCTGTAATGAACAGACTGCCGAAAGATACTGCACAACAACTAGGATCAACTGCAAAAAGGAACAGCCATGAGTGTGACTAAAACATGTGTCAAGCCTATGGCACCAGTTGATTTCGCAGCCGAAGATATTTCTAATGATCGTGTTGCTACGAAGTGGGCTGGTCTAAAACTGGCCTTGACGAGTAATCATATTCGCACCATTCTTCGACCCAAAAGAAGCAACATTGAAACTAATAATCAGTAGTCGACTGTGCTCGGGCGATGATGTCCATGCCTTGCGCAGATTCACTTGTTATGAATTAGGTGCTCCTGAATATGTGATGATATGCAGCGGTATATTCGCAATCTAACAGCTCGTGATTTACAATCATCTGCTTCTTCGGGAATATACCGCATTGTTTTATATGTGGGAGGCAAATCCGATATTCTCGGATTCTGCGAATAATAAGCCCTGACAATACGTGCAGCATCAACTTATTCAAACGAGCGGGATTCAAGAAAGAGGGTGCTGATGCGGATGATCCGGAATATGACATATGGAAATACTCGTTTGAACCCAAGAAGATTGATAGGCGCACGTTATGTTTGCCTGTTGATTTAGACGCATAGGACCATGTTCTTCCTTGAAGAAGATTCAGTTCAGAGGCGTTCTCCCCATCAAAGGACAGTAATCCTCCAATCCTCCCTGGCATTTATCAATATCGTCCAGTCCGCCTACATCTACGGATCAACAAGTAGGTTGAAATCATAGGTTCGCATGCGTTCTCCCCATTGAGATGCATCCCATTCGTTGGACGTCGTTTATCAGGATACACAGGGGTTCAGGCCACGAGGGACATGTTCTTCATAGCTGTCCAGCTATCAGTTTAATCTACCAACGATTACTTCGACCGCATCTTCGATGGCACTTGATTCGACTAATCCACTCTCCACATACACAAAAGAAGCTCCATAATTCGCATGTTTGGACGAGAGAAACACAAATGTTGGCTCTTAGAAACCAGAAAGGCCATCAATATATCAAGGGACTTGAGGGGAACTTAATAGATTAGGAATAGTCCGTCAAATCCATAATTGAGTGTGGCTTGAAAGGTCGACCGGCACAGTGCCCAGTGAACTCCAGTAACCGCCAGTAAGGCACAATCTTATCGACCACTTATCTCCTTGACGCCTTTGGCACGCAGAAGCAACATAAGTTGAGTGCTCGTCATGAATAGAACCTTTCTATATAAAATGCCTTCCAATCTTTTGAGATATCGCTGGCGGAACCAACCATCATGTATATATCAATATCATATTCAGGTTTCTATCCAGAATTATCTGCAACAACGGAACGATTCAAATTATCCATAATAATATCGTCAAATCGTAAATCACCTTGGCAAAACACAGAGGAGTAAGTAGTCAGATGTTGTTGATCGTTATAATAACGTCCGAGATAAAACCGCAATGATAGCGACGGCATCATGATCCTCACCGATACAATTGCTGTCCTCTACACCGTCCATCACGATGAGGCTTTCATAGAGTTTCTCGAGTAGCTCTAATTCGAGATTATGCATTTTTCGGTTTTGAACGAAGAACATGCCGGCCACCCACAGGCCTTGGACTGGATGGCGCCTTGCATATCCGCAGGAAAGGAAGATGACCGGCATTGCCCAAGATATGGTCCATCCGCCGCATGGGAGATAACGACGTTCCATGGCGGCGAGGCATGCAAGATGCGCGTGAGTGTAAGCCGATTGTGCGTAGGCGCCTTAGTATGGACGACCTGCCCGGGGAACCACGCGGATCGGCGATCCCGTCACGGGGCGACGCGTCCAAGGCGTACCCGTTCGTCGCGGGGTGTTACCGTTCAGGCTGGTACGCGTTCGTAGAACCGATTCCCGCCCGTTCCGGAAAGGCGACGGCTCCGGACGGTCCGTGCTCGGGTCCGAAGAGGGGCCGCTGCTGATACCGTTGCCGGAAACGGCGTACGAGATGGCGGACTGGACCTACGGCAGGAAGGCGCGGTCCAACTGCCACGTCGCGTACGCGCACAACACGGTATGGATCGATACCGGTGAGTTCAGCATGAGGCAACAGCACGGACGGTCCATGCTCGAATTCCGACCCTAGGGGCCAGTGGCCCTTGGACCGGTCCACCACTGGCCTTCCTCGGTAATAACGGTGGCCCTGAAGGGGAATATCGGAGGCCTTGGAAGCCGCGAATATTCACTTATAGGCGGCTGAGTAGGACAGCCTCGAATATCGGGTTTCATCAGCAGCTTTGAATGTCGCTAAAAATGGGCATGCATTTGCTTCAAATCAACGCCGCAATTTTTGGTAGTTGGAATTCACACGACCTATAATTGGAGCATGAATGACGATGTTATTATGTTCAACGACCTACTCCACCTCACCGATGAGGAAATCCGCAGGACAAAAATCCGCTTCCTCACGGATTATAAAGGGTATAAACCCGCCGAAGAGTTCAAGAAAGATCCCAACAAATTCAATATCGAATGGCTCCTAGCCTGCAAAAAGAACGAAGAGGGGAAGGACGCCGAGTGGCTGCACAAGGGAGAGAACGTAATCGGCCTAGCACGTCTTCCAATCGACAATGATCTCTGGGTATTCACTTGTATCAAACGCATAGACAATCCGCTGGAGCGCCCTGAGGAAGACAACGAATCCGAATATTACGCTGGCTACGAAGGCAAGGAACTACCTAAATACCGCAAATTCTATGGCCGGACCATCGTGCGCTACCACAAGGTTCAAGGAGAAGCACAGTCTATATACCACGCGGAAGGCCTGTTGGGAAAGCTTCCTGTCGAAGAGGTCCTGCCTCCAAAGCTTCTCAACAATGACGTCTCTGCTACGGTTCAAGCCATCCTCTCTATGACTGGCCTGAACTGGCATTGATACGATGACTGCGACTTTATAAACAAAGGCCGCACAACCGAAACCGCCAGATATGAGTGCAACAATGACCGCCAGACATTCCCTCACTGAACCCCACAAGCGCGAATCTGGTCGTGAAGCTGAGCCCCGTTTTTACCGGAATTCCCAACTTTCGATTAGCCGAGATGGAATCTCACCCAATCGAAAACGGCAAGAATGGCGAAGGCAGCTGGTATAGGAAAAACATCGCATCAATGTCTTTTCGGCAATATGGCCAAGTAGTTGCATAGACCTCTTTTCAACAACAGAATTTATCTTACGCAAACACCACGCGAGTCAACAGCTCTTGATTCCCTTCCAGTTATGCGCTCGACATTCTGTTGGCGATCTAGGCTGTCTGCATTTGCCTAGATTTCGTCCACCAAGCATTATTCGCCATCACCGTTGACCGGCGACGCGGACACTGGTTCGAGCTGCTATGGAACATAGCTATCCAGACGGATGAGTACATGCTTAAAAACTTTTACTAGCCGATTCATTCAACGCAATCAATAAAGTGGGACATAAACCACACTCCGGTCACTGGAATCCGAATTATCTTCAGTCTAATAATCGGAGTGCGGCTCAATCTTCTATCTCCTTCTACTGCTTGCTAGAAGGTCGATGCTGCCAGAGATGACCAACTTCCTGAGTGGGAGGAAGCCTATCACCTGCATCAATATGCACGATACGCGGATCGTGCACCTTCCCGCCTCGCGGCCCAACCTCTATATACGTTCCCGGTCGGTGGTTATCTTCACCAGGCCTGAAATTTGCTGTCATCGACAGCTCCTTCCTAATAAGGAGCCCTAGTCCCTCTGGTTCGCATTGACCAACCATTGCAGTAAACTTGCGGAGTCTTAGTGAGACACGCAAGCTCTAGGGCCCGTCTTGACTCCGATTCGTTGGCGCGAATCGGAGTTTTTCCATTTTTTCGCAGCTCAAATGAAACCGCGGAACATACTATACCACACGGAACGGAATGAGACAAAGGTATGCTATACTGAGACAAAGCTACATATTAACCTAAGGTTGAAGAAAATTAAGTATAAGGCTGAGCATGAAGAAAAAAGATGTACTGAACCTAATCCGGTATCACACAGAGCACAATGACGCTGCTTTTCGCAACGAAGCCTATGGCATTGCCAAAGAATTCGATCGCACTGGGGACTCACAGCTAGCCGCATATATTATTGCCCTACTATCAGATGCGAACACTCTCGTTCCGCAATCGGCAGGCTCGAACGTCGAATCAGACTTCCTGGAAAAAAGGACTGTGGTGAAATCCTCCCTACCATTACCTGAACTTATCGCAGATGATATTCAAGGAATCCTCAACGCCATCGGACGCAACATCGGAATTCACAAATTCCTTTTTCATGGTCCTGCAGGCACGGGAAAAACCGAATCTGTGAAACAGATTTCCACCATCCTGCAGCGTGAATTGTACGTTGTGAATTTCAGCTCTGTCATAGATAGCCGCCTTGGCCGGACCGCGAAAAACATCACCAAACTATTCGCCGAAATCAATAGTTTCACTCGCCCTGATCAAGCGATAGTGCTTTTCGACGAAATCGACGCGCTCGCTCTTGACCGTATCGATTCACATGACATTCGAGAAATGGGGCGAGCCACATCAACCTTGCTTACTCAAATGGACGAGCTGTCGGAACAGATCATTCTGTTTGCCACCACCAACCTGTTCTCAAAATTCGACAAGGCATTCATACGTAGATTTGATGCGATAATTGATTTTGGCAGATACACGAAGGAAGATCTCATCAATGTCGCAACAGGCATCATGAACGACTACGCGAAGCAATTCTCTTTCATAGGGAAGAACATTCGCCTATTTAAAAAAATTCTCTCCAAAGCAAAGACCCTGCCATATCCAGGCGAGATGAAGAATCTCATCCGATCCGCCATCGCGTTCAGTAACCCCAATGATGAGAACGACTATCTTCGCCGCATTTATACCGCCCTTATTCCCGATGGCGCAAACGCAATTCAAGATATTCGGATATTACACAAACAAGGATTCACACTTCGAGAAATCGAGATTTTAACTGGAATATCACGTAGCACTGCAGCTCGAGAGATGAGAGACACTCACAATGAATAATACATTACGATTAAAAGGTCGATTTGGGCACGGTAAAGCACAACACCCAGGGCCGCCTTCTTTGCCCGTGAATGCTGTTGTTACTACGGATCAGATACGAGATAGGATCAACGACCTCCGTCAAGTCATCACTTACTGGAATGCACAACCTAGATTCATCGACCCGCTGGTTGAGGTGCACTACAGAACAGTAGTTGCCAAGAGTAACCGCATTAAGCGTTTGTTGAGTAGCCGCGACAAATCAGCAAACGACGCCATTGTCGGCGCCACCTTTGGGAAGAACCATGACAGAAAGACATGCCACGTCATCACGCATTATGTGAAAATGGAGACCATCGAATCAACTCTCAGGAATCTGGAAGCCACCAAAGAAATCCTAGCGCACCATGGAAATACCATTAACAATAAAGGGCTAGCCTCGATCACTCAAGACGGTCTTGCCGAAATCGATGCGCGCATGGGACTGAGTAAAACATCATTCGCTCAGATTATTCGAGATGTTTATTATGTAGAGCGTTTTACTGTAAAAACTTATATTGACTCTCAACAGGAGCATGCTCTGGTAGCGATCTATGATACCGGGCGGAATGGTTCGCAAACAGTCGCATTACTAAATAAGTTAGGCGTTGATGTGATTGGAGCCAACCTGCTCGATACGACGACCATCAATATGGCGCCGGATCAGTACCGTAAGCTTACGGAAACAGCGCCTTATCTCATTGCCATGTCTCTTAAAGACACATTGGAACTGAAATTCGAGCCAGATTCCAATCAAATCGAGGATCAATTCGCGCCTTCAATTCCAATGCCGACAAACGAACCAATCGTCGGAGTGATCGATACATGTTTCGATGCGGGAAAAACTTATTTTTCCGAATGGGTTGAGTATCACGACGAGCTTGACCCTCAGATTGGCATAGCTCCAGAAGACTACACGCACGGGACCGAGGTCACATCACTCATAGTCGATGGACCGACGTTAAATCCAGCGCTCGATGATGGCTGCGGAAGATTTCGAGTTCGTCATTTCGCCGTTGCTAAAAGCGGCAATAACAGCTCCTTCACCATTGTGAAGACTATCCGCAACATCGTAATCAGTAATCCTGATATTAAAGTATGGAATCTAAGCCTTGGTTCACGCCTAGAATCTCCCGAAAACACAATCTCGCCCGAAGCTGCGATGCTAGACAAACTACAGAATGAATATGACATCGTTTTCGTTGTGGCGGGTACCAATAAAACGTCAAGAGACAGCCAAACCAAGCCCAAACGTATTGGAGCGCCTGCAGATTCTATCAATTCACTTGTCGTCAATGCCACATCCATTCTCAAAGAACCCGCAAGCTATACAAGAGAAGGCCCCGTACTGAACTTTTTCCGTAAGCCAGATATTTCCTGTTTTGGAGGCGATAACACTGAACAGATGGCAGTGTGGTCCCCACGAGGTGTAACCTTGGCAGCGGGAACATCCTTCGCAGCTCCTTGGATTACGCGAAAAATGGCATATCTAATATATGTGATGCATTTTTCCCGAGAAATAGCAAAGGCCATGCTCATTGATGCAGCCTCAGGGTGGGAACAGATCTCAGCCGATAATATCAAGCTAGGATATGGCATAGTCCCCATCAGAATCGAAGATATCTTGGCTACTCCATCAAACGAAATACGGTTCGTTATGGAAGGCGCGGTCACTTCTTTTGAAACATACAATTACCGTATACCAGTGCCCATGGCGAACGGAAAATATCCGTACATGGCGAGAGCCACGCTTTGCTATTTTCCGAAATGCAATGCGAAGCAGGGCGTTGATTATACTTCCACAGAACTGGACTTTCATTTTGGACGTATGAAGGAGAAGGGCATTGACTCACTGAACAATAACATTCAGGGAGACCCAACTGCATATACCTACGAAAGTGATGCTCGGAAACTGTACCGGAAATGGGACAATGTAAAGCACGTCAGCGATATTGAAAAGAGTCGTTTCCAGCCACGCATCTCTCACGGTATCCCATACTGGGGATTCAAGATTCGCAAAACCGAACGATTCGATCCGCCAATCGACAAGAACGGAAACGTGGGAAGAAATGCGGGCGACGGACTTCATTTTGGCATCGTAGTGACTTTATGGGGTATGGATGGACGTAATCGATTCGAAGAGTTCAAGCGACACTGCCAACTTCAAGCAGAACCTTGGATCGTCGAAGAAATTGACATGCACTCCAACATCGAGCTTTATCAGGAATCAGACGTAGAAATTGATTTTGATGAAAATAACGATGCTTAAAACAACGAGCTCGTCCTCTCATAACGTCCAGATTCTTATACTAAACCCGGAAGCCGGGAAGACAGGAATCTGGGCGTTATTTTGATCTCCATGTATCCGACGAGAAGGACCAAGTCAGTAGGCCTACTATATGCTGCTTCCCCTCTTTTTTCGGTTGTCCCATCAGGGCGTGGCTGTTGCGATACGACTCGCCACGGGACCTGACGATTCTGTCGTAGTGCACGATTGTGTCTGTTTAATAGAAGTTAGGCCGGTGCAGCGTAATCATCCGGTCCGAAAAAGCGACAGGTTCCAGTCCGATTGAACGAAAGGCCCGCCGCTTTTCCGGACTAGACTAACACGCCATTCTGGACTATTTCAATTCGACAAAACACACCACGGCCAAAGCCTTAATGCGAATTCGTCAATGTCTGGAGGTTCATATGCCTTCAGGCGGGCCAGGCCAGAGGCGGAACCCCGGCCTGGCCCGGCCAACCGGTTCACTTCCGGGAATTCCTGACGCCCTCGTATAGTTTCGCGCTTCCGGGCACGTACGAGATACGG
>OAWN01000117.1_pt1 | contig 46111 bp, 42 predicted proteins | sample 1476801 | NCBI WGS metagenome assembly OAWN01 (sample SAMEA2580214, study PRJEB22360) | human gut metagenome | biome: human gut; feature: human-associated habitat; material: faeces | place: Denmark | collected 2008/2010 | reverse complement strand
ATTTGAAAACCAGAACCTCGCTTAGGGTTGTGTCCATATTACGCGGGTAGGATCAGCCTTTACGCCTGCCGGGAGTCATATTTTTCTGCATATCTGACACTTTGGTTCCCACTACTTATTTGGTGGACACCACTTTGTCGGATGCTTCAGATTATGACCAGACGGTTCACGCTGTACGCTTACCCTCAAGCGACTTCAGGCGCTTAACTTCAGGCACCTCCATACCGCCATACTTCTTACGCCAGGTGTAAAACGTGGCATCGGAAATGGCATGCTTGCGGCAGAGTTCACGGGCGGGTACCCCAGCTTCGGCTTCGCGGAGAATACTGATGATCTGTTCGTCGGAAAAACGCTTCTTCATGGGGATGTCCTCATGTGGCTTATGAAGACATTACTAACATCGGGGTGTACTAATCAACGGGGAGCAGGTCACTAGCTGTACGCTTACGGAAGAACTTCTCCGGGATGTGCTGTTTCAGGCGCGCCACGATGTCCCTCTGCGTCAGCGTCTCTGTGGCCAGCTCGCCCGTGTTGTGGTCGTGGTAGCGAAAGCTCAGCGTGGCACTTCCGGCGTAGTGCGCCAGCCGGGAGCCCGCTATCGGCGGCTTTTTCAGGTAACGCCCCAGGTATTTCACGGTGTTTTTGCCACCGTCCGTCTTTTTTGACATGTAGACGTGCCAGTAGTCGCCTCCGGCCGTCAGTATCAGACTGCGCCATTGTGATTCGGTGGTGATATGTGACAGGGACGGCGGCAGGGCCACGCCTTCGAACCAGACGCTCAGCAGAAGCTGGCGGATATTCCACATCCAGCGGGCGCGCATGGCATCCTTACGGAAGCTGATTTTCTTCCACTTCCCGTGCTCATCGATACCGCCACAGGTGACGGAGACGTGGACATGAGGGTGCCAGTTCTGCCTGATAAAAATGTCAGGGCAGGTCTGCGCGAATACGCCTCATTGTCGCTACATTTTCTCCCTGGCATATAGCGAATTTATTGCCAACGCTGCCGCTGCGGTGCGATTGTCCACACTCAGCTTTGGAAATACAATTTCAAGGTGTTTATTCACGGTTCTGGGGCTAAGGTTTAAAATATCGCCAATTTCGCGGTTTGTTTTTCCCCTGGCAATCCACAGGAGGACTTCGGCTTCTCGTTGCGTCAGCCCTAGGTTGTTTTTCAGGCGTTTCACCGCTTCGACTTCTTCATGTCCTTTGATCTCTTCAATACGTAGCAAACTTTCTCCTTCAGCGGTCCGGCGTGAAAGATAGAATTTCAGAGCGATGCCTTGCGATGAAAGATCTAAGGGTATTTTTAAACCTTCCGTATTGTTCAGCCAACCGATGATCCGGTTTACTATTTTTTTATTGGGTTCATACCCGGTATCGCTGAAGTTTTTCATCAGTTGCCATGCATTGGGCGTGGCCCAGCGTAGTTGCCCCTCTTTGCTAAAAACACATAAGGTCTGGCCAACGGAATCCATCGCGCTATAGGCACTGACCGTTAATTTTGAGTTCCGCAAGTGGGTACGCATTCTGACAACCAGCTCTTCCGTGCGTATCGGCTTAATTACGTAATCGACCACCCCGGCATCAAATGCATCAACGATATTCTGCGTATCACTCAGGCCTGTCATGAAAATAATCGGGGTATGCCGCAGCCCCGGATTTTGCCGCAGGCGCTTACTGGTTGAAAACCCATCCAGATGCGGCATTACGGCATCAAGCAGAATGATATCCGGGGTTATCTGGCTGGTTATCGAAAGGGCTTGATTACCCTCCAGAGCGACCAGAACGGTAAAACCGGCTTCATCAAGCGTGTCATTCAACATACTTACCGTGTTGATATCATCATCGACGATAAGTACCGTCGGCTTTGCTATTGCCATTTTTCTCTCCCTCCGGGCGTTCAAGACTCTCGACTATCTCTTTGAATCGAAAGCGCCTCAGCAACTCGGCAAATTTTTCGCCCTCGGCTTTGCTGATCTGGTTAGCGGAAATATGTTTGTCCAGCAGTTCACGAAACCCTCTCACATAACCCAATCTGGCCATCTCTTTTAACGACTCAATCTGGACACGGGTAAGCTGCGAGCGTGGTTCATGTATTTCCGGCTGCTTTGGCGGCTGACATTCCGTGCGCCACTGGAGATGCAATATTTCACCGATGTTCTCCAGTAGTAAAGGGAAACGCAGCGGTTTAACCAGGTAGCGAACTTCCCCTTCGCCAGTGAAATGGCGGCATTTACCCTCATCCGCTTCCGCAGAAATCATAATTACCGGCGCTAATTGTCCCTTATTACGTAACTGACGTAGCAGTTCCCACCCCGACATTTCAGGCATTGCAACATCCAGAAGAAGAAGGTCGATATGATTTTGCCGGGCTAAATGTAGCGCGACATGACCATTTTCGGCTGTTAGCAGCGTGAAGCCTATGGGCGTGAGTAAATCCATCATCAGCTGCCGATGGGATTCATCATCGTCAACTACCAGCAGGGTGTGTCGCTTGCCTGGATATCCGGTGATTACCGCAGGCTCGGCGGGTTGGTAGGCATCCCCGCTATAGCTTGGCAGCATCAGGGTGAGTTTAAACGTTGTGCCTTCGCCACGGATGCTTTCCACCTGGAGATCGCCACCCATGATATAAGTCAGAAGCCGGGTAATCGTCAGCCCAAGGCCCGTCCCGATCCGACGACTATCGCCGGATACGCGTTCGAAAGGCTTAAAGATGCGTTCCAGGTTCTCAGGGGCGATGCCGATGCCGGTATCGTGAACCGAGAAAAACGCCACCTCGCTACGATACTGGAAATCGAGGGTTACACTGCCTCTGTCCGTGAACTTAACCGCATTAGAAAGCAGATTGATAAGAATTTGCCGGAGGCGTTTCTCATCCGTCATCACCGCCTCGGGCAGCCAGTGTGGGGCGTTGTAGTGAAATGTCAGTCCTTTATCGCTGGCCTGTTGTTCAAACATGGCGACCAGTTGCTGCACCAAATCGCCAATGCGCACTTCTTCACGATATATTTCTAATTTTCCCGCTTCAATTTTCGAAATATCCAGTAATCCCTCAATTAGATTAGCCAGATGCTCGCCGCTTCTGCGCATAATACCGATACCGCGCTGCCGGGCTGGGGGGATATCATCAGCACGTTCGAGTAATTGCGCATAACCCAGCATCGCATTGAGCGGCGTTCTGAGTTCATGAGTAATGCCGGTGAGATAGCGGCTTTTGGCCTGATTAGCATCGTCGGCATCTTCCTTTGCCTGCTGCAATTGCCGGTCCGTCGCTTCATGGGCAATAATTTCTTTCATCAGACGGTCGCTTTGCAGGCGCAATTCCTCTTGCGCAATCTGGCGACTTTTATTTGTCAGGACAAATAGCCAGGTGGTGACGCCGGTTACGATAAGCAGGATAAAAAAAACTTTCCATAACGCCGCGGCGAGAAGGTCCTGCTCGCTGCCGAATTCATCGCGCATCTGAGCGAAAACCAGCATCAAAAGCAGACCGATGACGGAACTGAATAACAGCAAAATGCTGATAAAACTCCACACTCTGGGATCAATTTTGCGTAATGATTTTTCTTTAATAAATATCCCGATAAGCTTTGAAGCCTGTTCCGTATAGCGCGCATGAGGTTTGCAAGTATCGTTGCACTGGACATCGAGAGAACAACATAGTGAGCAAATACTGCCCTGATAAAAAGGACAATAGCTCATCTCTGGTTTTTCAAAATAATTACCGCAGACACAGCATTCCGTTGCCGTGACCTGCACCGGCGTCCGGGAAAAATAGTAACGTCCGCGAGTCAGCCAGGCGATGAAGGGGGCGGTGATAAACGTCAGACACAACGATAACATTGAGGCAAAAACCTGTAGAGGATGACCAAGCCATCCCATCCAGGCTGAGAGACCGCAGAGCATGGCGAGCGTCATCGAACCGATGCCGACAGGATTGATATCGTAGAGATAGGCCCGGCGAAACTCTATTTCCGCTGGTCGTAATTTAAGCCACTTATTTAACGTGAGATCGGCAACCACGCTGCCAAGCCAGGATGTGGCCGCCACCGCATAAATGCCCAGGATATCCTCAAATACGCGATAAACGCCAAGTTCCATCAATAACAGAGCAATACCGACATTAAAAAACAGCCACACGACGCGCCCTGGATGACGATGGGTCAGGCGCAGGAAAAAATTAGACCATGCGATCGAGCCGGCATATGCATTGGTGACGTTAATTTTGAGCTGGGAGAGCACCACAAAAATACCGGTTAATGCCAGTAGCGTTGATGATGAATGGGTGACATAGCTAAATGCCACCAGATACATATGGGTGGGTTCGCTGGCCAGTTCCGCGCCGAGTCCGTAATTAAACGCCAGCACGGCGAGGAAGGAGCCGAGCAGGATCTTGATGGCGCCGATGACAACCCACCCCGGACCTGCGGCAATTACTGCGCCATACCATCTCCAGCGGGCCGGATGTTGTGGCTTTGGTAAAAAACGAACCTGATCGACCTGCTCTCCCACTTGACTTACCAGTGAGAGCAGTACGGAACAGACGGCGCCGAGCTGAAGGAAATCGAAAGAACCATCGCGGGCTGTAATAAAACCAGGGAAGTCGATCCAGTTTTGCAGCACATGATGTTCACGTATTAAAATGAAAATAAAGGGTAATAGCTGTAGCGCCAGCCAGCAAAACTGGGTGAACTGCTGAAAACGGGAAATAAAAGTGAACCCCCAGGTGACGAGGGGAATAACAACAACGGAACCAATCAGATAACCAAAGTGCAATGGCAGGCCAAACAGCATATTAAGCGCCATCGCCATAATAGCGGCTTCCAGGGCGAAAAATATAAAGGTGAAAGAAGCATAGATTAACGAGGTCACCGTGGAACCAAGGTAGCCAAATCCGGCGCCGCGGGTCAGCAAATCAATATCCAGGCCGTTTTTTGCGGCATTAATGGCAATCGGCATTGATAGCGCAAAGATAATAATGCTAACTAAGATAACCGCCACCACCACATAATTAAATCCATAGGTTAACGTCAGCGCGCCGCCAATGGCTTCAAGCGCCAAAAAGGTAATTGCGCTGAGCGCTGTCATAACAACTCGCTTTGCGCTCCAGCGTCGTGCCGAGACCGGCGTATAGCGGAGCGCAAAATCCTCGAGAGTCTGATTGGTCACCCACTGGTTGTAGCGTCTGCGCGATTTAAACGCCTTTTGCTGAACGGTCATTCACTGCTCCTGAAATGATAAAAATGCTGAACTTAACCACAGGCGCGTCTTAGTATTTTCTTGTTATCGCGCACGTGAGCATGTCTTGATTATGAGAATTAACCAATACGTTAAATGACGTAGCCGCTGCGTTACCTCGCGCATTGTTGGATTGCTGGACTCTCTCGCATGATAGCCCCAGTTGAGATGAACCATAACGATTATGAGGGCTACCATGAACATTCGTGATTTACCCCAGCCACATAGCAATATGAAAATCCCGAGCCCAGGCCGGTTTCACCAGGCGTGCCTCAAAGCGAAACTTTTGGCGATTGCCGGCCTGATGATGGCAGCTAATACGGCCATCGCCGCCCCGGCGACGTCAGTGGTTAATACCACGGGCCTGGCGGTCACCGACAATAGCGTCAAGGTCGGGATACTGCATTCATCCACAGGCACGATGGCCATCAGTGAAACCGGCTCGATTCAGGCTGAAAAGCTGGCTATTGAGCAGATTAACGCTGCCGGAGGGGTACTGGGGAGAAAAATTGAATATGTACAGGAAGACGGGGCCAGCGACTGGCCGACCTTTGCAGAAAAAGCGCGTAAGTTACTGGTCAGTGATAAGGTCGCCGCTATCTTCGGTGGCTGGACTTCGGCTTCCCGCAAAGCCATGCTGCCGGTACTTGAGCAATATAACGGCATGCTCTATTACCCAACCTTTTACGAAGGGCTTGAGCAATCGCCAAACGTTATTTATACCGGACAGGAAGCTACTCAACAGATAATCTCCGGCATTGATTGGGTAGTTAAAAATAAACATGCAAAAACCTTCTACCTGCTTGGCTCTGATTATATTTGGCCGCGTACTGCAAACAAAATCGCCCGTCACCATATTGAAAAGCTGGGGCTGAAAGTCGTTGGCGAAGATTATTACCCACTCGGTAATACGCAGTTCAATTCGGTTATTAACAAAATAAAACTCAAGAAGCCTGATGTTATCTATGCCATTGTTGTCGGCGGTTCGAATGTGGCCTTCTATAAGCAATTGAAGGCGGCGGGGATCGATATGACGCAGGAGAAACCGCTGCTGCTGACCATCTCCGTCACGGAAGATGAGATCCGCGGTATTGGCGGCGAAAATATCGTCGGCGCCTATGCCTCGATGAAGTATTTCCAGAGTATGGATAATCCGGAAAATAAAAGCTTTGTCGCCGCATTTAAAAAGCGCTGGGGTAATGACATGGTTATCGGCGATGTCACTCAGGCGGCCTATCTTGGCCCATGGTTATGGAAAGCGGCGGTTGAGAAAGCTGGCTCGTTCGACGTGGACAAAATTCGTAAGGCCTCGCCCGGTATTGAGTTCAAAGATGCGCCGGAAGGGTATGTACGCATCCATGATAACCATCATCTGTGGTCCAAAACGGTTATCGGTCGCGCTCGTGCGGATGGGCAGTACGACGTGATTTATCAGACGCCAGAACTTATCGAACCGAACCCATTCCCGAAAGACTAACCGACGCTTCCCCCCATATAGCGTGGGGGGTCTTTGACTTCACCGAGGATACTTCCATGTTCAGCGATTATAACTTCGCCGATTTGGCTTCCATTTTTGTCATGCAGGGGTTTTCGGGGCTCAGCCTGTTCGCCGTGTTTGTTCTGATGTCGCTTGGACTCGCTATTATTTTTGGCCAGATGGGCGTGATTAATATGGCTCATGGCGAGTTCATGATCCTGGGTGCTTATGTCACATGGTTGACCGGTAAGTTTTTCAGCGCTTATCTGCCTTCAATCTTCGGCATCTACTTCTTTGTTGCCATTGCCCTTGCTTTCCTGTGTACCGCCTTGCTGGGTACGCTCGTTGAGAAAATCCTGATACGGCATCTGTATAAACGCCCCCTCGACACGCTGCTGGCGACATGGGGTCTGAGCCTGATTCTACAGCAGTGCTATCGTTCGCTATTTGGTCCCCGCGAAGTCGGCGTTGACTTACCTTCATGGCTAATGGGGTCGTATCAGTTTGCCGACAATATTGATATTCCTGTTAATGGGGTATTTGTTCTGCTGCTGACCGTAGTTATTACCGCTTTTACGGCCTGGCTGATTTATTTCTCCGCCTGGGGAATAAAAGTCCGCGCGGTGGTACTTAACCGCCAGATGGCCAGCGCGGTGGGTATTAATACGGCTCAGGTCGATAGTCGAACCTTCGCACTTGGGTGCGGCATCGCCGGGATCGCCGGAAGCGCCTTTACCATGATCGGCTCAACAGGTCCAACGGCTGGCCAGCAGTATATCGTTGACACCTTCCTGGTGGTGGTGTTTGGCGGCGCGCAAAGTTTGCTCGGCACGCTCGCCTCCGCATTTGCCATTTCACAATCGCAATCCACGCTGGAGTTTTTCCTGAGCGGTTCAATGGCGAAGGTGATTACGCTACTGATCGTGGTCGGCATTCTGCTATTGCGTCCGCAAGGTCTTTTCGCCAACCGGGTCCGCCTCTAGGAGTTTATGATGAAACGCATGCAAAATTATCCGCTACTGGGTATTGCCCTGGTGATAGGCCTTATTTTTATCGTCATGCCGCTAACCCTGGATCTTTTCCGTTTAAACCTGATCGGTAAATACCTGACTTATGCATTTGTTGCCGTCGGGCTGGTACTTTGTTGGGGCTACAGCGGTATTCTGAGCCTGGGGCAGGGCATCTTTTTTGGCCTCGGCGGTTATTGTATGGCCATGTTTCTCAAGCTGGAAGCTTCCTCGCCAGCGGAAACAAAAATGCAAACCACCCCGGGCATCCCGGATTTTATGGACTGGAATCAGCTAACCGCTTTGCCCTCGTTCTGGCAGCCATTCCATTCTTTTAGTCTGACAATTCTGGCTATTTTAATCGTGCCCACTATTTGCGCATGGATTCTCGGCAGCGCAATGTTTAAACGCCGCGTTGGCGGGGTGTACTTCGCTATTATCACCCAGGCTATCTCCGCGATCCTGACGATTCTTATTATCGGACAACAGGGTTACACCGGGGGAATTAACGGCATCACGGATTTACGCACGCTTTTAGGTTGGGATATCCGTACTGATTCTGCACGCTATATCCTCTACTTTATTAATGCTGTTTTACTGATGCTGGTTGTGAGCGCGGGCTATTTTATTGTGAATAGCAAGCTCGGCCGACTGATGGTTGCCATTCGCGATAAGGAAGACCGCGTTCGTTTCTCTGGTTATGATGTCGCGAATATCAAAACGGTGGTTTTCTGCATTAGCGCTCTGTTTTCGGCGATCGGTGGCGCGATGTTCACTCTGCAAGTAGGGTTCATGTCGCCAGGGTTTATTGGCACTGTTGCTTCAATTGAAATGGTCGTTTTCTGTGCCGTGGGCGGGCGAGGTTCTTTGCTGGGGGCAGTATATGGCGCCCTTATCGTCAATGCCGCCAAGAGCAGTATTTCCGAGTCTTTTCCTGAACTCTGGACGATTGCCATGGGCCTGCTCTTTATTGCCGTCGTGCTGATTTTCCCGAAAGGACTGGCAGGGCTTTATCAGCAATATATTCACCCGATCGTGATGTCGCTGCTGCGCAAAAAGAGTATGACCAAACCCAGAGTAAACACCGGAGTGCTGAAATGAAAAATCCGATAAAAGAAATAATTTTAGCGGTAGAGGGATTAACCGTTTCATTTAATGGCTTCAAAGCCGTCGATGATTTTTCAATGTACATCGATGAGGGGCAGATTTACGTTATTATTGGCCCAAATGGCGCGGGTAAGACAACAGTGCTTGATCTCATTTGCGGGAAAACAAAGCTAACCAGCGGCAGCATCAAATTTCGCAATAAGGAACTGAGTAAACTTCGGGAAAATAAAATTGTTCATGAAGGGGTTGGGCGTAAATTCCAGAATCCATCAATCTATGAGAACTTAACGGTATTTGAAAATCTCGAGTTATCTTATCCCAAAGCCAGAACCGCGTTGGGCGCCATGTTCTTTCGTCGCACGCCAGAAATAATCGCTGCGGTCGAACAGGTTGCTGGCGAAATTTTCCTTGCCGATTACCTACATACGCAGGCTGACCTTCTCAGCCATGGGCAAAAGCAGTGGTTAGAAATAGGGATGCTACTAATACAAGATCCTAAGCTCATGATGCTGGACGAACCCGTGGCAGGCATGTCTGTCGCCGAACGCCAAAAAACCGCGCAGCTCCTGCGCAAAATTGCCGGGGGACGTTCTGTACTGGTGATTGAACACGACATGCAGTTCGTCGAAGACATTGCCGATCATGTCACCGTCATGCACCAGGGAAAAGTATTGTCGGAAGGTAGCATCAATAAAGTCAAAAACGACCCTCGGGTTATTGACGTTTATCTTGGTCATTAAGGAGACACGGATGCTGAAAATTTCTGATTATGCTGTCGCATATGGTCAGAGCCAGGTCATCAGTGGACTGAATCTGACGTTAGCAGAGGGTGAAATCGTCGCTCTGGTAGGGCGCAATGGTATGGGTAAAACCACGCTGATGAAATCACTGATTGGTATGATACCGTCCTGTGCCGGTGAGTTAGAGTTTGCCGGTACAAATATTACCGGCTTGCTTAGTTACCAGCGCGTTCAGCATGGCATTGGCTTTGTCCCGCAGGGGCGAATGGTATTTTCAACCATGACGGTTGAAGAAAATATAAAAACGGGGATTCGCCAATCCCGTTCGTTACAGGTTCCTGAATACCTGTATGACTATTTCCCTGTGCTGAAAGAAATGCGCAAACGGATGGCGGGAAATCTTTCCGGTGGTCAGCAGCAGCAGCTCGTTATGGCCAGAGCTCTCGCCGGTAAACCCAAATTACTTTTGCTGGATGAACCAACGGAGGGAATTCAACCGTCAATTATTAAAGAAATGGCAAAAATATTACGTAAGATTCGTGATGCAGAAGGGTTGACCATATTAGTTTCCGAGCAGGTTTTAAGCTTTGTACTCGATGTGTCAGATAAAATTGTTGTTATTGAGAAAGGCAATATTGTTCATCAACAGGCGCGTTCTGGTGCTGATGAAGAACAAATTGCGTCATATCTGTCGGTTTAAATTTATATCACCAACTTAACTACGAGAGGTCTGCTATGGGTAGCACCGGAAGTGTAAGCTCCTGGGATGAAGCGTTATTAATTGCCGCCATCCAATACCCCGTTCCCGTTATTAAAGGACCGGAGGATATCCAGATACAGGTCGATAAGATTTGTAAGGCCGTTGACTCCACCAAAGCCGGATATCCGGGACTTGATGTTATCGTCTTCCCGGAATATTCAACCCAGGGACTGAATACTAAAATCTGGACCTATGACGAGATGTTACTCACTCTCGATAGCCCGGAGATTGGTCAGTTCAAAGAGGCCTGTATCCGCAACGGCATCTGGGGGGTATTTTCCTTAATGGAACGCAATGAAGACCCGTCTCTTCCACCGTACAACACCGCTATTATCATTAACGATCGAGGCGATATCGCTCTGCATTACCGCAAGCTGCAACCATGGGTTCCGATTGAGCCCTGGATGCCGGGAAATATGGGAATGCCGGTATGCGATGGGCCTAAAGGTTCTAAACTCGCCGTCTGCATATGCCATGACGGCATGTTCCCGGAACTGGCGCGTGAGGCTGCTTATAAAGGCTGCAATGTCTATATCCGTATTTCGGGCTATTCCACGCAGGTGAACGATCAGTGGATCTGGACCAACCGGACGAATGCCTGGCAAAACCTGATGTATACCGTTTCGGTGAATCTGGCCGGTTATGACGATGTCTTTTATTACTTCGGCGAGGGTACGGTCTGCAATTATGACGGTAACGTCATTCAGCAGGGGCACCGCAACCCATGGGAAATTGTTACCGCAGAGCTGTTCCCGCGCCTGGTGGATAAAGCGCGTGAAAACTGGGCGTTGGAAAACAATATTTTCAACCTTGGCTGCCGGGGCTATGTCGGCAAACCGGGAGGCGAACGCGAGAATTACCTGACCTGGGTGCGCGATCTTGCCAATGGCGAATACAAACTTCCGTGGGATGAAAATGTCAAAATTCGCGATGGCTGGAAGTATTATCCTGATGGGGTGCAATTAGGCCCGCTACCTAAATAAATTGAGTGTGCCAGGCGCTAAGTCAATCACTTTAAAGACTGAAGTCTGGCGCAGTAGCCCCTGAAAGTTGAATATCCAATTCCAATGAGTAGGGGGCTGAGCCATCCGGTAAGGGCTGAATTTGCCTGCGGGATTGGCTCAGCCCGCCAGACCGGTTTGGTGTTGCGCCGGACAATGTCCGGCGGCAAAGAAGGTAATGACTCCAACTTACTGATAGTGTTTTATGTTCAGATAATGCCCGATGACTTTGTCATGCAGCTCCACCGATTTTGAGAACGACAGTGACTTCCTGCCCAGCCTTGACAGATGCTGCCTCAGATTCAGGTTATGCCGCTCAATGCGCTGCGTATATCGCTTGCTGATAACGTGCAGTTCTCCCTTCAGGCGTGATTCATAAAGCGGCCAGCCATCCGTCATCCATACCACGACCTCAAAGGCCGACAGCAGGCCCGGAAGACGCTCCAGCGTGGCCAGCGTGCGTTCACCGAATACGTGCGCCACAACCGTCCTCCGTATCCTGTCATACGCGTAAAACAACCAGCGCTGGCGTGATTTAGCGCCGACATAACCCCACTGTTCGTCCATTTCCGCGCAAACAATGACGTCACTGCCCGGTTGTATGCGTGAGGTTACCGACTGCGGTCTGAGTTTTTTAAGTGACGTAAAATCGTGTTGAGGCCAACGCCCATAATGCGGGCGGTTGCCCGGCATCCAACGCCATTCATGGCCATATCAATGATTTTCTGGTGCGTACCGGGCTGAGAGGCGGTGTAAGTGAACTGCAGTTGCCATGTTTTACGGCAGTGAGAGCAGAGATAGCGCTGATGTCCGGCAGTGCTTTTGCCGTTACGCACCACGCCTTCAGTAGCGGAGCAGGAAGGACATCTGATGGAAATGGAAGCCACCCGCACAGCGCGCTGGGATATCACTCCCCGAGGGAATACCGGCAGCGGACATCGTTAACTTAAGATACAAAAGCTGTTCGGAGATGGAGGGTCAAGATCAGGGTGACCTGCGCCATGATGTTATCCGAGCCCTGTTTCCTAATCACTACACCGGTATTTGATTACCCAGGTCAACTTCAGGCTGTTACAGGGACGGCAACCGTGTCAGCACATCCTTGAGATAGGCATACGGATCGTGCCCATTATTACGGGCCGACTGGATCAAACTCATGATCGCAGCAGCGCGCTTGAGTATGCGAACCCACGCCGAGCATTTGAGAAGGCAACGGGATGAACGCTGGCTGGATAGCCGTGGTTTTCTGGGTAGGCAGCCGAATCCATTTGTGGTCGAGGTTGGCATTGAGGCTGTAGCCCAAGGCGATGTTTGCGATGGAGGCACCGGGTTCAGAACACTCCTGAATGACCTGAGCCTTGAAAGATTTGCTGTAGGTACGGCGCTGAGGGCGCATGGAAAATCCGCTTGATGGGCCATGGCCTTCGGCGGCGGTGTCGGGAAGGTGTGTTGGCCGGACGGATACTGTTGAACTACGTTGTCTGGGGCAACGGAAGTGTTTCGGCCCGACTCTGGAACGCGATCCGCAGCGACGACTGGGCAATTCCGCACGTTAGCCTGAGCAGCCTCGGGGAAATCGTCGTCTGGGCGCGCCCAGACGAGTTTCCGCCAAGGAACATGCAGACGAGCAAGGGGCTGCGGGCACTCGGCTACAACGTGAGGATCGGTGTTTGATCGAGGCGCCTGTGGTACACGCAGGCTGACGAGCCAGGCGCTGTCCATTGCCTGATCAGACCGCCCCGCTGCGCCTTGCCTGAGCAGTTGACCTGCATCAATGGGGCGGGAGAACGCTGCACATTGATTCTTGAAGTTATTCATAGTAGGTCTAATCTTACAAAGTATTGCAAGGATTTCCTTGGCCGGAACCGCAAAGCGACGCGATTGGAGAGGGTGAGATGAAAGCGCACCTACAGGTGATTTTCACGCTCGATGAATTGGCTGCGTACTTGAAAGTCGGCAAGCGGACGATTTATCGGCTCGCCGCACACGGGGAAATTCCGGCTTTCAAGGTGGGCGGGACGTGGCGGCTTCGTCAAAGTGAAATCGATCAGTGCATCAATGATCAGACCCGAGCCGGAGCAAAGAAGGAGGTGATGCGCAAGCGTGAACAGCAGAAGTCATCCGAGCAGCCCGTGTCGCCTGGGCGCACTGCCCGTCGCAGCAGGCAAAGGGCTTGAGTAACTCGTTTTCCAATTTTTCTGGAGGTATGACATGGACATCGATTTCAAGAAGTTGGCTCCCTGGAACTGGTTCAAGAACGAGCAGCAAGAGCAGCAGACCGCCTCTTCCCTGCCGGTGCAGCGCAATGACCTGCCAGCGGCGAGCGGGCCAGTCAGCCCGATCCTGCAACTGCATCGGGAAATCGACCGGCTGTTCGATGACGCATTCCGGGGCTTCGGTTTTCCGGCGTTGAACATGCCGCAGTGGCCATCCGATTGGTCGGGCATGCTGAAGCCGGCCCTGGACATCCAGGAAACCGACAAGCAGTACAAGATTACCCTGGAAGTGCCCGGTGTCGAGGAGAAGGACATCCAGATAACTCTCGACAACGACGTGCTGATGGTGCGTGGCGAGAAGCGCCAGGAACAGGAGAAGAAGGAAGGTGGCTTCCACCGTGTGGAGCGCTCCTACGGCAGCTTTCAGCGTGCCTTGAACCTGCCTGACGACGCCAACCAGGATTCGATCAAGGCATCGTTCAAGAACGGGGTGCTCACGGTCACGATCGACAAGCGCGAGGTCAGCGCGCCGAAGCAGGGACGCTCGATCCCGATCAACGGCTGACGTCGCCGGCTCGTTCGTCACAAGAAAAACCCGGCACGAGACGAGGAGTCGCGGCTCGCGATGCCTCGTCGCCTCAACCTTGTCAACCTTCTCAGGAGCATCAGCATGGCCAGAAAACAATGCCAGGTCTGCGGCCAACCCGCCACCGTGCGGGTGGAAGCCAATCTCAACGGTCGTAACAGCACCATGCTGTTGTGCGACGACCATTACCGGCAATTAGTGCGCCAGCAAAAGCGCACCGTTTCGCCGCTGGAAGCCTTGTTCGGCTCGCGCAGCGGCCTGTTCGAGGACTTCCTCGGCAGTGACTTCTTCCGCATCGGCGAAGACGCGACGCCAGTTGCCGCCGATACCGATGACGTGGTCGATGCCTCGTTTGGCGAGCCCGCCACCGCAGGTTCGGGTGCGCCGCGCCGTCGCGGCAGTGGGTTGGCCAGCCGCATCAGCGAACAGTCGGAAGCCTTGCTGCAGGAGGCCGCCAAACACGCTGCCGAATTTGGCCGCTCCGAGGTGGATACCGAACATCTGCTGCTGGCGCTGGCCGACAGCGACGTGGTCAAGACCATCCTGGGTCAGTTCAAGATCAAGGTCGATGACCTCAAGCGGCAGATCGAGTCTGAGGCCAAGCGCGGGGACAAGCCCTTCGAGGGCGAGATCGGCGTGTCGCCGCGCGTGAAGGATGCGCTCAGCCGCGCCTTCGTGGCCTCCAATGAACTCGGCCATTCTTATGTCGGTCCAGAGCATTTCCTGATCGGTCTGGCCGAGGAAGGCGAAGGGCTGGCCGCCAACCTGCTGCGCCGCTACGGCCTGACGCCGCAGGCGCTGCGCCAACAGGTCAGCAAGGTGGTCGGCAAGGGCGCCGAGGATGGCCGCGCTGAGACGCCGACCAACACGCCAGAACTCGACAAGTACTCGCGCGACCTGACCAAGATGGCGCGCGACGGCAAGCTCGACCCGGTGATCGGCCGCGCGCAGGAGATCGAAACCACCATCGAGGTGCTGGCCCGGCGCAAGAAGAACAACCCGGTGCTGATCGGCGAGCCGGGTGTGGGCAAGACCGCCATCGTCGAAGGGCTGGCGCAGCGCATGGTGGCGGGTGAAGTGCCCGAGACCTTGCGCGACAAGCGCCTGGTGGAACTCAACATCAACGCCATGGTGGCCGGCGCCAAATATCGCGGCGAGTTCGAGGAGCGCGTGCAGAAGGTGCTGAAGGAGGTGACCGAGCACCAGGGCGAGCTGATTTTGTTCATCGACGAGGTGCACACCATCGTTGGTGCCGGCCAGGGCGGTGGCGAAGGCGGGCTGGACGTGGCCAACGTGTTCAAACCGATGATGGCGCGCGGTGAACTCAACCTGATCGGCGCCACGACGCTGAACGAGTACCAGAAATACATCGAGAAGGATGCCGCACTGGAGCGGCGCTTCCAGCCGGTGACGGTGCCCGAGCCGACGGTGGCCCAGACCATCATGATTCTGCGCGGCCTGCGCGACACCTTCGAGGCGCACCACAAGGTCAGCATTTCCGAAGACGCGATCATCGCGGCGGCCGAGTTGTCCGACCGCTACATCACGGCGCGCTTCCTGCCGGACAAGGCGATCGACCTGCTCGACCAGGCGGCCGCGCGCGTGAAGCTGTCGGCCACGGCCCGGCCGGTGGCCGTGCAGGAGCTGGAGTCCGAACTGCACCAGCTACGGCGTGAACAGGATTACGTGGCCGCGCGCAAGCAGTACGACCAGGCCGCCGAGCTCGGCAAGCGCATCGAAGCCAAGGAGGCCGAGCTCAAGAAGCTCGTCGAGGACTGGGAGCGGGAGCGGGCCTCCGGCAGTGCCGAGGTCAAGGCGGAACACGTGGCGCAGGTTGTCTCGCGCCTGACCGGCATCCCGGTCAACGAGTTGACGGTGGAAGAGCGCGAAAAGCTGCTGCACCTGGAACAACGGCTGCACGAGCGCCTGGTGGGACAAGACGAGGCGGTCCGTGCCGTGGCCGATGCCGTGCGGCTATCCCGCGCCGGCCTGCGCGAAGGCAGTAAACCGGTGGCTACCTTCCTGTTTCTGGGCCCGACCGGGGTGGGCAAGACCGAGCTCGCCAAGGCATTGGCCGAATCGATCTACGGCGATGAGCACGCCCTGTTGCGCATCGACATGTCGGAATATGGCGAACGCCATACCGTGGCGCGGCTGGTGGGCGCGCCTCCGGGCTATGTCGGTTACGACGAAGGCGGTCAGCTCACCGAGAAGGTGCGGCGCAAGCCCTACAGCGTGCTGCTGCTCGACGAGATCGAGAAGGCACACCCTGACGTCTACAACATCCTGCTGCAAGTGTTCGACGACGGTCGCCTCACCGACGGCAAGGGCCGGGTGGTGGATTTCACCAACACCATCATCATCGCCACGTCCAACCTGGGTTCGGACATCATCCAGCGACGGCTGAAGGCGCGTGAGGCGGCTGGCGAGGAGTACGAAAAGACCAAGGCCGAGGTCATGGACGTGCTGCGCGGCCACTTCCGGCCCGAGTTCCTCAACCGCATCGACGAGATCATCGTCTTCCATGCGCTGGGCAAGGAGGAGATCCGCCACATCGTCGGCCTGCAGCTCGATCGCGTGGCGCGCAGCGCCGCCAGCCAGGGCGTGACGCTCACTTTCGATCAGACGCTGATCGACCATTTCGCGGAAGAAGGCTACAAGCCCGAGTTCGGTGCGCGTGAACTCAAGCGCCTGATCCGCAGCGAGCTGGAAACTGCGCTGGCGCGCGAGATGCTCGGTGGCGGCATCGGCAAGGGCGATCACGCCAGCGCACGCTGGGACGACAAGGCCGAACGCGTGGTGTTCGAACGCAAAGAGCCACCGCAGACCCCGGCCGAGCCGGAGCAGCCGGATGTCGCGAAGGCGACCGAGACGCCGCACGGCGACGCTGGCAAAGACTCGAGCAAGAAGAAGTCGGCGAGCGACGCATCTTGATGGCGGGCGAGGCTGCCGTGTCCGACTCCATCAGCCTGGCATGGGCAGCCTCCCTGGCATCGATCGCGGTGGCGGTCGTGGCCGCGGGTCACGCGGTCGTCTACAAGCGTGATCCGCGGTCGGCCACGCCGTGGGGGCTGCTCATCAGCGGCGGCACTGCCCTCCCGCTCGCTGGCCATCCGTTTGCGTGACGGTGCGGCCCGTCTGTTCACCTGATCCTCTGGCAACTCGACTTTCGAGGAACACGGTCCATGGAAAAAAAGAATCAATGGAATACCGGCTACTGGATCGTTGCCCTCCTGCTGTTGCTGAGTTTGCAGAGCTACTGGCAGACGGCGAAAACCGTCGAGCCGGTGCCCTACAGCGAGTTCGAGAAGGCGCTGGACGAGGGGCGCGTGGCCGAAGTGCTGGTGTCGGATCGTACGGTGACCGGGCGCCTGAAGTCGCCGGACAGCCGGGGCAAGACGACGATCGTGGCAACGAGGGTCGAACCCGATCTTGCCGATCGCCTGTCGAAGTACGACGTACCCTATGCCCGCGTGTTGGAGAGCACCTGGCTGAGCGATGTGCTGTCGTGGATCCTGCCAGCGGTATCCTTCTTTGGCGTCTGGTTCTTCCTGTTCCGCCGCTTCGCCGAGAAGCAGGGCATGGGCGGGTTTCTCAACATCGGTAAGAGCCGCGCCAAGGTGTTCGTGGAAAAGAACACCGGTGTGACGTTCGCCGATGTGGCGGGGGGGGGATGAGGCCAAGGCGGAGCTGGTCGCGATCGTCGATTTCCTGAAGAATCCGCAGGACTATGGCCGTCTCGGGGCGCGCATTCCCAAGGGCGTGTTGCTGGTCGGCCCACCGGGCACCGGCAAGACATTGCTGGCCAAGGCTGTTGCCGGGTGGCCGAATCGACCCAGGCGCGCATCGATCAGGCTATCCGCGACATCGTGATGGGCGTGTTCGAGCGCGCCTACCGGATTCTCGACATCAACCGCGCGGTGCTGGAGCGCTGTGCGCGCGAGCTGCTGGCGCGGGAAACGCTCGACGAAAGCGATATCCGTCAATTGACTCAAGGACTTGTTCGGAACTGAAAACAGTAGTAGGTGCCATTCAGAGTAAACCGACGGCTCTGTTCAGTGCGTCATCCAATTCGTCGGCATTGTTCAAGGAGAACCGATATGTCTGCATTGACTCCGTGGGACCCCTTCCGGGAACTGGATGAATTGCAAAACCGCCTGGCGACGATGTTCGGACGAATACCCCAGCGACAGGGCGCCCGTACCGGCAACGAAGCCAAGACCACGGCGGACTGGGCTCTAATGGCGGACATCAGCGAGGATGAGAACGCATTCCTCCTCAAGCTGGATCTGCCGGAGGTCCCCAGGGATGCCGTGCGCGTCAGCGCGGAAAACGGTGTGCTCACCATCAGCGGCGAGCGCAAACTGGAAAAAGAGGAGCAGGGCAAGAAGTTCCACCGCATAGAACGTGCCTATGGCCGCTTTGTGCGCAGCTTTGTCTTGCCTGACAACGTTGATCCGACCAAGGTGACGACTTCCATGAAAGACGGCGTGCTGGAAGTGCGGCTTGTCAAGGCCGAGCAAGCCAAACCGAAACAGATTGAAATCTCAGTCAACTAACTTCAATCAAGAGCCCAAGATCATGAATATCAAACAGCCACAATACACCTTCTCCGCACTTGCCCTGGCGGTCGTCGTCGGACTGAGCGGACCGGCTCTGGCCCAATCGGCGGCAGGTTCTAGCCCAGGTGCTGCAGCACCCTCTGCCGCATCCAAGGCGGCACAGCCACAGGTAGATGACAAGGCCGCCCGGGAAGCCGATAAAAAGCGTGCCGAGCTCACTCAAGACGCCATCACGGCGCTCACCAAGACCCAGGAGGCTTTGACCCTCCTTGATGCAAACAAGACCAAGGAGGCGCTTGCTGCGCTGGAACTGGCCAGCGGAAAGCTGGAACTGGTATTGGCACGCGACGCCAAACTTGCTTTGGCGCCGGTCGATGTACGCGTCATCACCCACGATATCCACGCCAACGTGGAATCGGTAAAGAAAGCGGTCAAGTTGTCTCGGGAGTTGTTGGGTGATGGCGAGGTGCAAAAGGCCCGGCCCATCGTTGCCAATCTGGCCAGCGAAATCGTAATCCAAACCGACAACCTTCCGATGGCAACGTACCCGGCAGCGATCAAGTCGGCCGCACGGCTCATCGACAGCGGCAAGATCGACAACGCCAAAGCGGAACTCGCCCGAGCACTGAACACGCTGGTGGTGACCTCGGTCGCCTTTCCTCTGCCCGTGCTACGGGCTGAAGCCGCGATGGCAAAAGCTGAAAAGCTGGCCGAGACCGACAGGCGCGATGCCAGGCAGAACGAGGAGCTCAGCACCTTGCTGTCGTCCGTGCGCACGGAGATCGAGATGGCGCAGATCCTGGGTTATGGCAAGAAGGCGGACTTCAAACCCATCTTCGATCAGGTGAAGTCCATTGAGCAAAAGTCGGCTGGTGGCAAAAGCGGCAAGGGATGGTTCGACGAGTTGAAGACGCGCATCCAAAAGCTGTTTTGAGGTGATGAAGGGGCTGACTGCTCTGTCGGTCAGTCTCGCGATGTTCGCATTCAGCCCCAATAGATTCGCCTATTTTCACTATCTCATACGAGGCATATCACCATGAATGAGCAAACACCGAATCCCAATGCGACGAACGAAGGAAAAAACGAACAGGCCGCGGTAAGCAGCCTTCCTGTCAGTCCAGAGTCCAAGCCTGAAGTCGTCACGGAGGTACAGCCTGAGGTTCAGAAAGAAACGGACTCGCAGGCGGCAGACAAACGTAAACAAGTCCTCGATGAGGCAGTCTCGGCCTTGTCGCTGACCAAATCAGCGCTGGCCGCACTTGACGGCAAGGACACTGCACGCGCATTGGCAACGCTGGCCGAAGTGACGGGAAAGCTGGAGCTGATCGTCGCGCGCGAACCCACGCTCGCCCTGGCCGGCGTTGATGTGCGCACCATCGTGCACGACTTGTTCGCCAACACGGAAACCATTGAGGCGATGACCGACGAGGCGCTGGATGCCCTCAAACATGGCGAGGTGCAACAGGCTCGCCACGTGCTGGCTTTGCTGGCCAGTGAAATCGTGATCACGGTCACCAGCATCCCTTTGGCGTCCTATCCCGCAGCCGTGAAGGCAGTCGTGCCGCTGATCGATCAGGGCAAGATCGAAGAAGCCAAAGCCGCGCTGCAGTCAGCGCTCAGCACGCTGGTCGAGGAGCGCAGCGTGCTTCCGCTGCCCGTCCTGCGTGCGAAGCTGCTCCTGAAGCGCGCCGAGCCCCTGGTAGAAGATGGTCAGCGCAGCGAAGCATCCAATGAGCGCCTGGAGACATTGTTGAACGAAGCCCGGCAGCAGTTGGAAATGGCAGAACTGCTGGGCTATGGAAAAAGGAAGGACTTTGAGCCCCTGTACGCTGAACTCAAGAAAATCAAGGAAAAGACGGGAGGGGGAGGCTGCGGAAAAGGCTGGCTCGATGAAGTCAAGGCAAAACTGTCCAGGTTGTTCTGAAACCGCTGGAGAGGGGGCGCATAGCGCCCCCTCTCTTGTCCCATGAGTGTTTGATTTTTTATTTTGTATAGATCTTTAGGAGATATTGCATGAAAACAGACACCATCGCCAATTCCAATGCGGATGACCCCACCAAAGCACTGTGTTCGCTGAGCCAAAATTGGTGGCTTTTTGTGCTGCGCGGTGTCTTGGCATTGATTTTTGCAGCCCTCGCGTTCTGGATGCCACAATCGGCTCTGTTGGCCATGACCATCATGTTCGGCGCATTTTCCTTGGTCAATGGCGCGTTCAACTTGTTTGCAGCGGTGCGCCATATCCAGAAAAAAGAGCGCTGGGGCTGGCTGCTGTTCAGCGGCATTGTCGGCATACTTACGGGCGTCGTCGTCCTGGTTGCTCCTTGGGTCGCCACGATAGTCTTGGCTTCTTTTTTATGGGCTAGCGTGGGCTTCTGGGCGATTTTCACCGGTGTGCTGGAGATATCCGCCGCCGTTCGGCTGCGTCGGGAAATCAAGGGTGAAATCTGGCTTGCCCTCAGTGGACTGCTCTCGATTATCCTTGGTGCTATCGTCTTGTGGATATTTTTTACCCGTCCGGTCGAGTCATTCGTGGCCGCAGGCTGGCTGTTGGGTTTCCATGCGGCAGTCTATGGCGTCACGCTTTTGTTCTTGAGTTGGAGTCTTCGCAAACGCGCCTGGGGTAAGAGCGTGCCAAACCAAAATCTATGGATATGAGCATCCTCGATTCATGCCTCCATAGAAATGACATCGAAGGAGTCATACATGCAGATACAATATAGCTATCGAGCTATCGACAAAGAGTTTCATGAACCTTGGCAGAGAGCTTTGGGAAATGTGATCGAGCACGCCCTCAAGCCATTGCTCGACAAACACACTAAAGATTCAGCGCGACTTCAAATCGTCCTTGATCGCGACAAGATCAAGCGGCAATTTCTGGCCAGTGGCTATATGCACCTGCCCGGCAAAAAGATTGTCAGCGTTACTGCATCACATGACGAGCTGACGCCCCTCGCGCAGATGCTCGCACAGTCGTTGTTCCGTCAGGCCAAGAAGCATTTTGACCGACTGCATGCTCAGGATCAAATCAAGCGCAAAGCACGACGCGAGCGCTTGCGCGAGCTCAAGGTGCGGATTGCCGCAAAACCCGCATCAGCCGCCCATGAGGCCGAGGTGACCCGAATGCCTCTACTGTCGAAACTTGAGGCTGTCGCAAGGCGTGAGCTGGCTTATCTGCGGGCCGTCGGCGATTTACCGCGCGATTATCCGACGCTGCGCGACGTGGTGGATGAAGCGATTGTCCGAGCTAAGGTGGAATGGCAATCCGTGCCGGGGGAAAAAGAGGCTTACACCGGTCTTTTGAAGCATCTGTTCGCCGTCCTGGATAACGAAGTGGCAAGCAGCCGGCAATTTGGCGAATTCGTTTCTCTGGACGCGCCGGTCGAACCGGATGCCCAAGACGTGGCCGAGGCCATGGTGGAAGAGGAAATCTTCGAATTTTATCAGCACGATGACACACTCAAGCTGGCCGATATTTTCGCTGGCAGTCAGCATCCCGATGTCGCAACGATCGCGGAACAGGAGGAGCTGATTGATCGGTCGAGCGAGTTCGCTTTTGCATTTGACCTGCTGAAGGACATGCCGCGTTTGTGGCGGCGCATTTTTCTGCTTATCCGTGTGGACGGGCTGAATGCCAGCAGCGTCTCTGAAATCCTGCTGATCCCTAGTAAGGAAGATGCTGTCCGAAGGTGGCTCATGCAGGCCGAAGCATTCATCGCTGCTCATCTGGAAGAGGCCGGAGTAAGCAAAAACGGGAACGATTGGCTCCAAGGCGTTGATTGGTCGGCATTGTCTGTGACCCGAAGCGAGGCAGCCTCACTGTGGTCCAAGGAGGCGAACCATGAAGAATGATCTTCACCTCGTCTGCCCGCATTGCCAGTCCATCAACCGCGTACCGACTGCGAAGCTATCGGAACATCCCAACTGTGGCCGCTGCCAGCAGCCCTTGTTTACGGGCGAGCCCATCGAGTTGACCACGGCGACGTTCTCGCGCCACGTGGAGCGCAGCGATCTGCCGCTGCTGGTCGATTTCTGGGCGCCATGGTGCGGGCCGTGCAAGATGATGGCGCCACAGTTCCAGCAAGCGGCGCACCAGCTCGAACCGAGGATCCGGCTGGCGAAGGTGAATACCGAGGCTGAGCCCCACCTGGCCGCGCAGTTCGGTATCCGCAGCATCCCGACGCTCGCCCTGTTCCAGGGTGGGCGGGAGATCGCCCGTCAGGCCGGCGTGATGGGCGCGCAGGACATCGTGCGCTGGACGTCGACGCAAGTGGGGCGCTGACCGATGCAGGGCTTGCTCGGCACTACGCTAATCCTGCTGGCGGCTTGCAGCCTGGCGGCGATGGCCACGGCGGCGTTCAGAGTGCCCGCCTTGCTGGGGTATCTCTCTGTCGGCGTTGTACTGGGCCCCTCAGTCATCGGCGTGATCGCGCCGGGGGAGACGCTGAGCTTTCTGTCCGAGCTGGGCGTGGCGCTGCTGTTGTTCATGGTCGGACTGGAATTCTCCCTCGGAGACTTCTGGCTCGCCCGCAGGACGGTGCTGATGGCGGGCGCTCTGCAGATGATCGCCGTGGCCCCGCCGCTGATCCTGCTATTGATGTGGCTGGGGCAGCCCGGCCAGAGCGCCGCGCTGCTCGGCACTGCGGCGGCCATGTCGTCCACGGCGCTGGTCAGCCGACAACTGGCCGACCAAGGCGAGCTCACCACCCGCCACGGACGCAGTGCCATCGCCGTGCTGGTCTTTCAGGACCTGGCCAGCGTGCCCCTGCTGGCCTTGCTGGCGATCTGGGCGCGCGGCGAGTCGCCGAAGATCGAGCATGTGCTGCTCGAAGTATTCGGTGTGCTGCTGCTGTTCGCGGCAGCGGCCCTCGTCTCGCGCCGTCTGTTGCATGGCCTGCTGGGCTGGGTGGCGCGGCGGGGCCACGAGGAATCGTTCGTGCTCATCTCCTTGTGCGTGGTGGTGGCTGCCGCCGCTGCTGCGCACGCGGTCGGCGTATCCGCCGCCCTGGGGGCCTTCCTCGCCGGGATGGTGCTGGGCGAGAGCGACTTCCGGCACCACATGGAAAGCCACCTCAGGCCGTTTCGCGATGTGTTGTCGGGCGTGTTCTTCGTGACCATCGGCCTGCAACTGGACGCAGCACAGATTCTTTCGGCACCGCTGGCGGTGCTGGCGTGGCTGGTGGTGCTGGTACCGGTCAAGATCCTGCTCAATACGCTGGCCTTGCGGGCGACGCGCCTGTCCGCCCTCGATGCCTGGCGCACGGGCATAGCGTTGGGGCACGGCGGCGAGTTCGCCCTGCTGTTGTTGGGCACGGTCTTGCAGCAGCATCTGATCCCCGCGACCGTCGTCCAACCCATGCTGGTCGCGCTGGTGCTCAGCATGGCCCTGGCACCGCTACTGATCCGCCATCACGATGTACTTGCCCGGTTCTTGAGCCGCACCGGCGGCGTCATTCAGCCACCCCAGGCTGAAGAAGTCGAGATCGCCGCGCAGACGACGCGATATCGAGACCATGTCATCGTTTGCGGCGCGGGCGAGCTTGGCCTGACAGTCAGCGAGATTCTTCGCCACGCCGGCGTGGCGCATCTGCTGCTGGAGGCGGACGCGCAGAAGGTAGAGGCCGCGCGTGCCGCCGGCGCGCCGGTGTTCCATGGCGATGCCAGTCGGCCCGATACCTTGCTGGCTGCCGGCTTGACGCATGCGCACTTGGTGGTGCTAACGTTCGCCCATGCCCAGCAAGCGTTGCGCATCGCCCAGGCGATTGCCGAGCGCCGTCCGGCGCTAACCTTGTGGGTGTCATGCAGAAGTACGACCGCGGCCGATGCATTTCGCGCCATGCCTAACGTGCGCGTGTATCAGCAATCCTTTGCCGCAGCTATTGGGCTGGCGGAACAGGTGATGTCGACGCTTGGCATGTCGACCGAGTTGATTGAAGGACACATCAGCGCAATGCGCCGCCGTCTCGACAGCAGCCGTTTTCCAGGGAGTTCATAGTCATGAAATCAAAACGCCTTAACCCATTTCAGGTCTTGCGTGACCAATTGGCCATCATGAGTTTTTACGAGCGCTTCGAGCAGGTCGTCGCGCTCGTGCTGTCGGCGGTGATCGCCGTCATCATCATGGTGTCGCTGTTCCAGCTCATCTCCATCGTCTTCACGCTGCTGGTTCTCGATGCCTTCAATCCCCTGGACCACAAGGTATTCCAGAGCGTGTTCGGCATGATCATGACGCTCTTGATCGCGATGGAGTTCAAGCATTCCATCGTGCGCGTGGCGCTGCGTCGGGACAGCATCATCCAGGTTAAGACGGTGGTCCTGATCGCGGTGATCGCACTCTCCCGCAAGTTCGTGATCCTCGACTCCGACGCGAGCCCCGCAAAGATAGCCGCGCTGGCAGGCGCCACGCTGGCTCTGGGTGCGACCTACTGGCTGCTGCGCAAGCGCGGCGACCGCGCCGCCGAGACCTCTGAGCATGACCCGTCATCATCCGAGTGATCCGCGCACTGTGCTCTTGCAACACCGCTGGCTCAACCGCCTGCAGACCGGGCTGTTGGTCCTGACCCTGGTCGGGATCGCAGCCGCAGCAGGGAGACTGCCATTTGGGGAAGGCTGCCTGTGGCTCGCGCTGTTTGCCGTTGCAGGTGCGTTGCTGCTGGACCCGGTAGCCGCGTCGGCGCTGAGCTTGCGCCTGTACCGCGTACGGACCTTGCACCCGCAACAAGCCCACGAGATGTGGGCCCTGTTGCGCGAGCTGCCCGCCCGTGCCGGTTTGCCCGCCACGCCGGTGCCGCACTATGTGCCCAGTGCCGTCGTCAACGCCTTCGCCACCGGATCGAAGCAGGAGGCATCGATCGCCCTCACCGATGGCCTGCTGCGCAGCCTGAGCCCACGCGAGCTGGCGGGTGTGTTCGCGCACGAGGTCGCGCACATCGCTAATGAGGATCTGCGTGTCATGGGGCTGGCGGATTCCGTCAGTCGCCTCACGTGCCTACTGGCCCTTATGGGACAGATCGCGTCCTGCTCAGCCTGCCCGCGCTGCTGGTTGGCGCGGCGGAGGTCTATTGGCCTGGTCTATTGTTATTGGCCGCATCGCCCCAACTGGCCCTGCTCGCACAGCTCGGCTTGTCTCGCGTGCGTGAGTTCGACGCTGACCGCCTTGCGGCGGAACTGACTGGCGACCCGCAGGGGCTGGCGTCCGCGCTGGCGAAAATCGAGCGGGTCAGCCGCTCCTGGCGTGCCTGGCTATGGCCGGGATGGGGCAATCCCGAGCCCTCCTGCTTGCGCACGCGTCCGGCAACGCAAGAGCGCATCGCACGCCTGCTGACGTTGGCGCCTGGGCCAGCATCAGCGTTGCCACTCCGCGCGCCCCATTTTTTGCCGGAATCCGCTTTGGCGACGCGCCCACCGCGCTGGCGCCCGAGCGGGCTGTGGCGCTGATTGCCCATCAACAGGAGACGTCTCATGGCCTATCTCGACCCGTACCAACGCCCCGCGCCGGACCGCTTCGTCCGGCGCTGGCTCTTCATCACCGCCTGTATTGCCGCGCTCATGCTGCTGTGGCAGTTTCTGCCCGCCATCGAGGCCTGGTTCAGTCCGCGCGAGGCAGCAGAACGCACCGTGATGGCGCGTGGCGATCTGGCGGCGGACGAGAAAACCACCATCGAACTGTTCGAAAAATCGCGCGCCTCGGTGGTCTACATCACCACCGCGCAATTAGTACGCGATGTCTGGACGCGCAACGTGTTCTCCGTGCCGCGCGGCACTGGCTCGGGCTTCATCTGGGACGACGCCGGCCACGTCGTCACCAACTTCCACGTCATCCAGGGCGCGTCCGAAGCCACCGTCAAACTGGCCGACGGCCGCGACTACCAGGCCGCGCTGGTGGGGACGAGCCCCGCGCACGACATCGCCGTGCTCAAGATCGGCGTCGGTTTCAAGCGCCCGCCGGCCGTGCCGGTCGGCACCAGTGCCGACCTCAAGGTGGGTCAGAAGGTGTTTGCTATCGGCAACCCCTTCGGCCTGGACTGGACGCTCACCACTGGTATCGTCTCCGCGCTCGACCGCTCGTTGCCGGGAGAAGCGGGCGGCCCGGCCATCGATCACCTGATCCAGACCGACGCCGCCATCAACCCCGGCAATTCCGGTGGCCCGCTGCTCGATTCGGCTGGGCGGCTGATCGGCATCAATACCGCCATCTACAGTCCGTCTGGCGCCTCGGCCGGCATAGGCTTTGCGGTGCCGGTCGATACCGTCATGCGCGTGGTGCCGCAACTCATAAAGACCGGCAAGTACATCCGTCCGGCGCTGGGCATCGAGGTGGATGAGCAGCTCAACACGCGTCTGCAGGCGCTGACCGGCAGTAAGGGCGTATTCGTATTGCGCGTGACGCCGGGCTCGGCGGCGCACAGGGCCGGGCTCGTCGGCGTCGAGGTCACCGCAGGCGGCATCGTGCCCGGCGATCGCGTTATCAGCATCGACGGTATCGCCGTTGACGACGTCACCACCTTACAGGCCCGGCTAGACGACAAGAACGTTGGAGATGTTGTGGTCTTGTTAGTGGAGCGGGCCGGCAAGACTCGCGAGATGCTTGTGGAACTACAACCGGGAGTTTGATGGAAAGTGGGTCATGGATCTGCACAGCGAAGCAGCCAAGCGACTTCAGCCTTGCGCCGAACTACGAGCCCTAGCTAGGGATGGTCTGAAGTAGCCCTGTATTTCCGGCTGACTTCAGCCACTGCTGATTTTGAAAGCGGTGAACCGATCAAAAACGATCGGATCACTCGCTCATTTCGGTGCTTTCAGCCGTCGCGAGCACCTTGCGAGGGCCATTTTCCGCATTACAGGCGCACCTTTCCTGCGCTTGCCAGCAAATGTCGACGGGCCATCCATAGGCTCGACAGGGCAAACAGCGTCACCAGTTGTGCAGTGTTCTTCACCAGCCCTCGGAAACGTACCTTGGTGTAGCCGAACTGCCGCTTGATCACGCGAAACGGGGGCTCTACCTTCGCTCGCACTTGCGCCTTGGCCTTCTCGATCTTGCGCTTGGCTTTGTACAGGGCGCTGCGTTTATCGAGCATCTTGTAGGTGCTGCGGCGTGCTGCGACCTGCCAGATCACTTCTCGGTCGGCATGCTCGGAGCGCTTTTCGACGCCTGTGTAGCCGTCATCGGCGCAGACGACGTTCTCGTCGCCGTGCAGCAGTTTGTCGACCTGGGTGACATCCGCCACGGTGGCTGCCGTGCCCACCACGCTGTGTACCAGCCCCGATTCATCATCAACGCCGATGTGCGCCTTCATGCCAAAGTAATACTGGTTCCCCTTCTTGGTCTGGTGCATTTCCGGGTCGCGCTTGCCGTCCTGGTTCTTGGTTGAACTGGGCGCGTGGATCAGCGTGGCATCGACGATAGTGCCCTGGCGCAGCGACAGACCGCGATCCCCCAGGTAGCCATTGTTCACGCAGAGGATGCCGGCTGCCAGCTCATGTTTCTCCAGCAGACGACGGAAGTTGAGGATGGTGGTTTCGTCAGGAATACGCTCCAGGCTCAGTCCGGCGAACTGACGTAGGATGGTCGTCTCGTACAGCGCTTCTTCCATGGCCGGATCGCTGTAGCCGAACCAGTTCTGCATCAGATGGATACGCAGCATCGCCATCAAGGGATACGCCGGGCGACCACCTTCGCCTTTCGGATAATGCGGTTCGATCAGGGCAATCAGCCCTTTCCACGGCACCACCTGATCCATCTCGATCAGGAACAGTTCCTTGCGGGTCTGCTTGCCCTTGCCGGCATACTCGGCGTCGGCGAAGGTCATCTGCTTCATGGAAGAACTCGAGTGGCGGGATCAGCGTATTTTGAATCGCCACGGGTTTAACAGACACCTCAGAGTCATTTAAGATGGCTTAAAGAGAGGTGCCCATGAGCGGTAAGCGTTATCCCGAAGAGTTTAAAACTGAAGCAGTCAAACAGGTTGTTGATCGCGGTTATTCTGTTGCCAGCGTTGCAACACGTCTCGATATCACCACCCACAGCCTTTATGCCTGGATAAAAAAGTACGGTCCGGATTCTTCCACTAATAAAGAACAGTCAGATGCTCAGGCCGAGATCCGCCGTCTCCAGAAAGAGCTGAAACGGGTTACCGACGAACGGGACATATTAAAAAAAGCCGCGGCGTACTTCGCAAAGCTGTCCGACTGAGGTACGCCTTTATCCGTGACAACTCTTGTTGCTGGCCTGTTCGCCTGCTCTGTCGGGTGCTGGATGTTCATCCCAGTGGTTTTTACGCCTGGCTTCAGCAGCCGCATTCACAACGCCATCAGGCAGACCTGAGACTGACAGGACAGATTAAACAGTTCTGGCTGGAATCGGGATGCGTCTATGGTTATCGCAAAATCCATCTGGATCTGCGGGACAGCGGACAACAGTGCGGAGTGAACAGAGTCTGGCGACTGATGAAACGTGTCGGGATAAAGGCTCAGGTCGGATACCGGAGCCCGAGGGCACGTAAAGGCGAGGCCAGTATCGTGTCGCCCAACAGGCTCCAGCGACAGTTCAATCCGGATACTCCGGATGAGCGTTGGGTAACGGACATAACCTACAGTGTGCCCGGAATTCGGGGCGAGCATGGACGCTCAAATGAACCACGAGTCTGTCTGGAATATTGAACCGGTAACTCATGACGAGAAGCCTAACAATCCCACCGGGTGTGACGGTGGAGAACCTGAGCGGCAGTGACCTGCGGCATGCCTGCAGGGTGATGTAACCCGCTGACAACGGGGATTGAGGCGAGATCACTAAGCCGAGATGATCCTCAAGGTTGAGTACTGAAAGGCTGAAGAACATGAACCCGTTAATCCGCCTCTGTGGGTTGAAAATGTCACCACGACCTACGTGATCTTACAGGTCGTGCAGAAGGAACCGGCAGTGATATGTAAGCACTGCCGGTCGAAGGTGTTTCGACAGGTATGCGAAACACCGGGACAGCAGCGTCTGGCAGACTCGCGTTGCTGACTTCTGCCAACTTGCGGCAAGCAAGGATAAAGAGTGCGACGGGCAGCCTCCTCAGTATGTCTGAGTCCAGGCAGGTAAACCGGGGAAGGTCAGCGACGGATGTTGTGCTCGAAGACAGCCTGAAACTCAGGCTGAACATGGACAAGAGCAGGATCACCCATGTAAACGACGGTTTTATCTTTCTGGGTCACAGGATCATCCGCAAACGCAGTCGTTACGGTGATATGCGGGTGGTGTCGACGATCCCGAAGGAGAAAGCCAGAAACTTCGCCGCATCGCTGACGGCAGCGTTATCGGGCAACTACAGTGAAAGCAAGGTCGATATGGTTGAGACCCTCAACCGGAAACTGAAGGGCTGGGCCATGTTCTATCAGTTCGTTGATTTTAAGGCCAGTGTGTTCAGTTATATTTATCGTGTCGTGTTCTGGAAGCTGGCGCACTGGCTGGCCCGTAAATACCGTACCGGTATCGCATCCTTGATGAGATGGTGGTGTAAATCACCGAAACCGGGTCAGAGCAAAACGTGGGTTTTATTTGGTAAAACCAATCACGGTAAGCTCAGCGGTGAAGTGCTGTACCGGTTGGTGGGGCAAGGCAAGAAGCTGTTTCGCTGGCGACTGCCCGAAGGTAACCATTACCTAAGGACGGAAACCAGAAACACGTATACATCGCGCTATACTGCAGTGGCAATGGCGTTCGCCAGCGTTTAAATGGGGAGCCGGATGCGCTGAAAGGTGCACGTCCGGTTCGGAGAGGAGAGGCAGGGAAATAGTCCGACTACGCCCTGCCTCTTACTCTACTCCGCACCTGGCAGGGCTGGCTGTATCTGGCGGTGGTTATCGATCTCTTCGCCCGTAATGTGGTCGGCTGGTCGATGAAACCCACTCTCTCACGCGAACTGGCGCTCGACGCGCTGATGATGGCGGTCTGGCGCCGAAAACCAGACAGCGAGGTTATCGTACATAGCGATAGTAATAATGCCGATGTCAGTCTTTACCACCACTTAGTTTGCCGTTTAACCAGATTGGTGTGATTACTGATGCAGTGAAGACCTTCCCGCATCCTGACTCACACAGCGATCGACCTTTTGTGTCCTGCCCTGGACCCGTCGGTTGCCGGAAGCGCCTTCATGCGAGGCATCTCCTCACCGATGCGCGTGACTCAAGAAGGGCCTGACGGCTTGTCTCGTTACTGTCCTGTCCGGGTTATCTGTCTGGAGATTCAACTCTGTTTCCTCACAGGAGCTCTGTCATGGTTGATAAAGTTACCGAAGCTGCCGTTGTGGGTGGCGTGGATACACATAAAGATTTGCACGTTGCCGCTGTCGTAGATCAGAACAATAAAGTCCTTGGGACTCAGTATTTCTCCACAACACGACAAGGTTACCGGCAGATGCTGGCATGGATGACCTCGTTTGGGACATTAAAGCGAATTGGTGTTGAGTGCACAGGTACCTATGGTTCCGGTTTGCTTCGTTATTTTCAGAACGCCGGGTTAGAAGTTCTTGAGGTGACTGCTCCAGACCGGATGGAGCGACGCAAACGGGGTAAAAGTGACACAATTGATGCTGAATGTGCCGCTCATGCAGCATTCTCAGGCATCAGGACAGTTACTCCCAAAACGCGTGATGGCATGATTGAGTCCCTGCGGGTATTAAAAACTTGCCGAAAAACAGCAATATCAGCCCGCAGAGTCGCTCTCCAGATTATCCATTCAAATATTATCTCTGCCCCGGATGAATTACGTGAACAGCTCAGAAATATGACGCGCATGCAGCTCATCAGGACCCTGGGTTCCTGGAGACCTGATGCCAGTGAATACCGCAATGTAACCAACGTTTATCGCATTTCATTAAAGTCCCTTGCCCGACGCTATCTCGAGTTACATGACGAAATCGCTGATCTGGATGTCATGATTGCGGCAATTGTCGACGAGTTGGCACCTGAGCTGATTAAACGTAATGCTATCGGATACGAAAGCGCTTCACAGTTGCTGATCACTGCCGGAGACAATCCTCAACGGTTAAGATCAGAATCAGGATTTGCGGCACTGTGTGGTGTCAGCCCGGTCCCCGTTTCTTCTGGAAAAACGAACCGTTACCGACTTAATCGTGGTGGAGATCGTGCTGCAAATAGTGCACTTCACATCATCGCCATCGGACGCTTACGAACTGACGCAAAAACAAAGGAATATGTCGCCTGGCGTGTAGCCGAAGGACATACAAAAATGGAAGCGATACGCTGTCTAAAGCGATATATCTCCCGCGAAGTTTACACGTTACTGCGCAATCAAAACAGGCGGATCAACAGTATCCCGATAACAGCTTGACTCTTAGAAGGGCGTCCAAGGCAGCCATTATACGAGCAGGCAGTTCCGGCAGTTACTGTGGCGATACCGGATCAGGCAGAGTATGAGTCGGCGTGGAAACTGCTGGGATAACAGCCCAATGGAGCGCTTCTTCAGGAGTCTGAAGAACGAATGGGTGCCGGCGACGGGCTATGTAAGCTTCAGCGATGCAGCTCACGCAATAACGGACTATATCGTTGGATATTACAGCGCACTAAGACCGCACGAATATAATGGTGGGTTACCGCCAAACGAATCAGAAAACCGATACTGGAAAAACTCTAACGCGGTGGCCAGTTTTTGTTGACCACTTCATGTAAGGTCAGAAAGTCCAATGACAGCTTTATGTACGAAGCAGTCATTGAGCTACTACGTATAAATGACCGCTCCTGGCCTACAGCAGACAAGCTTAGGATGCTGAAGGTCTGCTGAGAGCGATAAACGGAAATTCGAGACGGTATAGTCTCTAAAAGCTTCCCTGCCATAAAGTTGCCGAGATTCTCAGCGAATAGGTAAGTATCATCATACAGTGGTCAGATGTGCATCCGCAGTACATTTGCTCGCATGTTAACGTAGCAGTAGTACAACATCATTTAGAGACGAATCGCCTAACAGGTTTTAACACCTTAAAATTTCACTGCTGGTTAAACACATTATTAAATGATTTTTATCATTTAAATCATTGGGTTAATTTTAATTGTGATTTGCTTTTAACCCTCGCAATTTAGAAGTATTATTTTGAGATTAATCCACTTGCCCTGCCTTCATCACTGCTTGTAAATATGCGTGAAGAATGATTTTAAGGTTATATATCATGGAGTTATTGAAGTTTTTGGCGGCGATTTTTGTCATTTACTTGTTGTTTTTTAGAAAGAAAAAACGTAAATCTCCAAAGTCTTATGCTTCAGACCCCGTGAAAGCACCGCCAAAAGAATGGCTCGCTGACATCAAGAAAAAAGAGGCGGTTGTGCGAAACGATGATAGTGAAGACGATAACCTTGCAACTTTTACATTGAGCGGTGGCCGGGGTGTTGAACTTCGGGTGACAACCAATCATTACCGCAACACCTCAAAGTCAGCAGGTGCACTAGCTCGATGGGTACTTCCGGGTGAGATGATAACTGTAGCTGGTGTAGCAATTAGCGGTGGCCACATTTACGTGGGGCAACGTATGAAGCCCTCCGGTCAGGAATCAGGCGGCTATTATGACGATGGAAGTGAGGCATCATTAATTGAAGACACATGTAAGATAAAACCTACTTCTTATCTTTACGAGGACAGTTCATTAGGATACTGGCCCAGTTTTTCCTCTCTTTCCCCAGAAGCACGCGGTGCGTATGTCAGTTGGCTTGCCAGCGATAGGTCTGATCCATCGTGTCCTATCGGCTATGTTTTTATCTACCTCTACGGCCTGGAAAGAAAAGCGCTCGTAGATTCCACTGACCCAAAATTCCCTGATGCTGAGTTCCGTAATCTGTTCAATGAAGTCGCTCGGTTAAGATCGATATTCATTGAGAACCGCTCCTTCCGTGGATATTCGACCCAATTACTCGAAGCCATGTCTATTCTGCGCCCGAACATGGGCTTAGCCACTGAGCTCGATAGCAATTCAGGTTTCAGCAACAGCATGCAATTTAAGCTGGCTCTTGCAAAAACTGTACATGAAGGAGTTCCTGTATCAGCTGAACTGGCGTTGAACTGGGTAATAAACCACACCGAGTATTCGCTGCGTACCCCGGCTCGCCGCTGTGCTAAAGAGTTTGCTGCACTTTTCAAACGGCGTTACACCCTCAAATATGGTGAAGGGATGGTCGTTAAGGCGAATAAAACGCGCCTAAGGTTAGATTACACACCAGCAAGTCCTAGTTTGCGAGGTGTTCGACTTCCTGTTCCCGACCTGCCTGATCCAAGTGCGTTGAAGAGCCCTGTCCAGAAAATTATGGCTCTTGCCGATATATGTACAGATGAACTTGATGCTTATAGTCGCTACCTTGGTAGGAAAGGTACGTCAGTCAATGATACGGCTGCAATTATGCTGCTCCCTTCAGAGATCGTTAATGAAAGCGCAGAAAAAATATTAAGCTCATTCAAACGCTGGGCTGATGAGGCGATCCTCGTCAAGGAGGGGTTAGTCTCAGTTGCTGACTTTTGGGCACATATGAATGCCAGTTGCCCCAATAAGATCAATAAAAAAGAGGCCGATTTGATGCAGGCCTTTGCTCTGAAGATGGGTTACGGTCTGGCACCTGACCCGTATTATCACCATGTGAAGGCGGATGTTGATGGGACACTTGTTCTATTCCCTGCCGCAGAAGGTGGACGCTTCTCACCTTCTCCTGAATTTATCTCAGCCGTAATGACGCTCAGATTAGGGGCGATGGTCGCCTTGATTGACGATTCTCTTGATCAAGCTGAACAGAAAGTACTTGAGAATGCCATCAACAACAATCCTGGCTTCACCGATGATGAAAAACGCTCTCTACATGCGTATTTAACGTGGCAACTTCATACCCCAGCCAATATGACAGGAATGAAAAGTAGGATTGAGTTGATGGGGGCCGCGGAAAAAGCTGCTGTGGGTAAGGTTATCGTTAGTGTTGCCTGTTCGGATGGGACAATAGCGCCTGCCGAAATCAAACAGCTTGAGAAGATTTATTCAAGTTTGGGGCTGGATCCCTCATCTGTCTCGAGCAATATCCATCAGCATTCCGCAACTGAACATGATCTCGTCTCGTCTGTACCAACTGATCAGCCAGCAGCAGGGTTCACACTGGATGCTAATGTACTTGCCCGCCACGAATCTGCCACGGATGATGTTCGTAAATTGCTGAACACAATTTTCACCGAAGAAGAACCGGAAGAGCCAGAAAGCGCTCCAGCCTCATCAACGGAGGCGGGGGGACTTGACTCCGCACATAGCCAGCTTTATCGCAGTTTGCTGGAGAAAGAACAGTGGTCCCGAAAAGAGGCGACAGAATTGTGCGGAAATTTGAATTTGATGCTCGGCGGTGCGCTTGAGGTGATCAATGACTGGTCCTATGCGGTGGTTGATGCTCCAGTACTGGACGATGCCGATGATGATATCTGGGTTGACCTGGAAATTGCCAAAGAATTAGAGGGATAGTGAATGTCTGTAACACGTATAAGAGTGAAAGAACGCGACGCTATTATTCAGTCACTTAAGTCAGGTGTAACGCCAAGGATAGGCATTCAGCATATCCAGGTTGGCCGCGTGAATGAGATCACCGCTCTCCATCAGGATATTGAGAGGATTGCTGACGGTGGTGCAAGCTTCAGACTTATCATCGGTGAATATGGTTCTGGTAAAACGTTCTTTCTGAGTGTTGTGCGCTCTATTGCGCTGGAGAAGAAGTTGGTGTCAGTCAGTGCTGACCTTTCTCCTGACAGACGTATTCACTCATCGGGAGGTCAGGCTCGTAATCTTTATTCTGAGCTCATGAAAAACATGTCCACCAGAAACAAGCCGGATGGTAATGCGTTACTTAGCGTTGTTGAAAGGTTCGTTACGGAGGCAAGGAAGGAAGCTGACACGGACGGCTCCGAGGTTTCATCAGTTATTCATAAACGCCTGGCAGCACTATCAGATATGGTCGGTGGATATGACTTTGCGAAGGTCATTGATGCATTCTGGCGGGGGCATGAGCAGGATAACGAAACGCTAAAATCCAATGCCATTCGCTGGTTGCGTGGAGAGTACACTACTAAAACTGATGCCCGTCACGATCTCGACGTTCGGACTATTATCTCAGACGCATCATTCTATGATTCTTTGAAGCTGATGAGCCTTTTTGTCCGCCAGGCAGGCTATGCCGGTCTTTTGGTCAGCCTCGACGAAATGGTGAACCTCTTGAAGCTGAATAATACGCAAGCAAGAACAGCGAACTACGAACAGATTTTGCGGATCCTGAATGACTGCCTGCAAGGCTCAGCCGAGAACATTGGTTTTATCCTCGGGGGTACGCCAGAGTTTCTTTTCGATCCGCGTAAAGGTCTTTACGGCTATGAGGCGCTCCAGTCGCGTCTGGCGGAAAACCGGTTCGCGCAAAAAGCAGGAGTGATTGACTACTCATCCCCCACTTTGCATCTTGCCAGCCTCACCCCTGAGGAACTGTATATTTTGCTGAGAAATCTTCGTCATGTTTATGCCGGTGGAGATCCAGAGAATTATCTGGTACCAGATGAGGCACTGACTGGATTCCTGCATCACTGTAGTAAAACCATTGGAGACGCTTACTTCCGTACCCCCCGTAATACCATAAAAGGTTTCCTGGACATGCTGGCCGTGCTGGAACAAAACAGAACGATGAACTGGCAAACACTAATCGAGGGTGTGGCGATTGAAGAGGACCGGCCCAGCGATATGGATGACACCACTACGGAGGAAAGCGATGACGACGACGGACTGGCGAACTTCAAACTATGAGCAGTGCCTACGATAGCCTCGATCCCCGCGTCCGTAAGTGGGTTTACAAGCAGGGGTGGTCGACATTAAGGCCCTTGCAGGAGAGTTCTATCCCGGCAATTTTAGCCCGTGATCGAGACGTGCTAATCAGTGCAGGTACAGCAGCGGGTAAAACAGAGGCTTTCTTTCTTCCTGCCTGTTCGGCAGTTGCAGATCTCACGAATGGATTTGGCATCGTCTATATCAGTCCGTTGAAGGCATTGATTAACGATCAGTACCGTCGTCTTGGGAGCCTTGGAGATGCATTGGAAATGCCAGTGACTCCCTGGCACGGGGATGTACCACAAAGCAAAAAGAAGAAGGCTCGGACGAACCCTGCTGGCATTTTACTGATTACACCTGAGTCACTTGAGTCTTTGCTCATAAATTCAATGGGCTGGCTCAAACAGGCGTTTTCTTCAGTCGCATACATCGTTATTGATGAGTTTCATGCTTTTATTGGTTCAGAGCGTGGTGTACAGCTGCTTTCTCTGCTCAATAGAATTGACCATGTGCTAGGATGCCAGGTAAATCCAATTCCCCGCGTTGCGTTGAGTGCCACGCTGGGGGAACTGGAGAAAGTGCCCGAAATGTTGCGCCCGGACAAACGACTCCCCTGCGTAACTGTTACAGATAGTAATAGCATGACCACTCTTCAGGTACAGGTCAAAGGGTACCTGGAGCGAGTGATCCAAAATGATGAAGAACTTCAGAGTTCAGCTGAACATGACGTTTGCGCTGACATTTTTAGACTTTGCCGTGGCGATTCTCATTTGGTCTTTGCAAACAGCCGAAAACGCACTGAAAGCATTGCGGCAACGCTGAGCGACATGTGTGAGGAACAAATTGTTCCGAATGAATTTTTCCCCCACCATGGTTCCCTTGCCAAGGAATTACGTGAGGTGCTTGAATCTCGTCTTCAGAAAGGAAATTTGCCCACAACAGCTGTTTGTACAATGACGCTTGAGTTGGGAATTGATATCGGTAAGGTTAAATCGGTTATCCAAGTTACGCCTCCGCATTCTGTTTCCAGTTTGCGCCAGCGAATGGGGCGTTCTGGGCGACGCGATTCCCCGTCAGTACTCAGAATGCTAATTACAGAAAATGAGCTTACTGTGAGTAGCAGTATCGTTGATCACCTACGACTCCAGTTGGTGCAGTCGATGGCAATGATCAGGTTGATGATCTCTAAACAATGGTTTGAGCCTGCCGATTCCCGGCAGATGCATTACTCCACGCTGCTACACCAGATTCTTGCAATTACCGCACAATGGGGTGGAGTTCGTGCCGACCAGCTCTGGTCACAACTATGCCAGACAGGGCTGTTCAGAAATGTAGATTTAAACGATTTCAAAAGCCTGCTTAAACATATGGGAGCATGTGGCCTACTCACTCAACTTGCTAGCGGCGAAATGGTTGTTGGGGCAGAGGGGGAGAAACTGACTAACCATTACACTTTTTATGCCGTGTTCAATACACCAGAAGAGTTCCGCATTATCACCGGAAACAGAACCCTTGGAACAGTGCCTGTGGACTCCCCACTGCTACCAGACCAACACATCATCTTCGGTGGGCGGCGCTGGAAAGTGACAGAGATCGAGACAGAGAAAAAAGTTATCTATGTAGAGGCAACCAAAGGCGGTCAGCCACCACAATTTAGTGGGGGAGGTATGTCTGTTCATGATGCCGTTCGTCAGGAAATGCTCGCTATCTATAGGGAAGGTGATTACCGCATAGCAATAGGTAGCAAGAAAGTAGATTATGCCGATACTGCCGCCAGAAACCTATTTGCGGAAGGCTGTAGTAACTTTCAGCGTTTTAAACTTCAAAATGAGTGTTTTATTACGAGTGGACAACACTGTTACGTAATACCCTGGATGGGGGATAAAGTTGTCAATACGATTACAGCCTTGCTCATACGTTGTGGTTTTAAAGCAAATTCATTTGCTGGCGTTATAGAAATCGATAACTCCAGTGTAGCTTCCGTTCAGCACGCGCTGAAAGAAATGTTGTTGTCAGGCTTGCCATCTGCATTTGATCTTGCCACAGATGTTCCAGAAAAGTACTTAGATAAATATGACGAGTATTTACCAGAGTCCCTTCTTGCGAAAGGGTATGGTGCAAAGGCGTATGAAACAGAAGGTACGCGCATCTGGTTGCAGAAACATCTTTAGTAATCTGGATATGTAATCAGGGTATAAATAAGACATATATACCCTGAATTTTTTATTTCCCTGTAGATTTACTAGGCTTTAGTCCCGGGGTATTACCAGGAGTATCTTTATTATCACGTCGACGTTGATCCGGTTTTCCTGTCGATTTAGCAATTGGTTTTGGACCAGGTTTAAGACCCATGATAGTTATCCTTTAGAGGTGTAAGAGGGAAGCCTCAACATTGATATATTGGATAATGTGAAATTTTTCAATGGGAGCGATCAACATATCCAATGATTAACTCGATATTGTGAACAGTGTCCGCTTCTGGCTGTGAGTTCAACCGATGGATGCAACACATTGATTGAACCGTTCTGCGGGTGATTCATAGTCTAGCGTTTTTCTCGGCCTTTCGTTGAGCTGTCTGGCAACACTGTTAAGTCTTTGCTGGCTGTGAACCGATAAGTCAGTTCCTTTTGGAAAATATTGTCTGAGCAATCTGTTCGTATTTTCATTTGAGCCACGTTGCCAGGGAGATTGAGGATCACAAAAATAAATCTGAATGTCTGTCGCTATAGTAAATCGTGTGTGGCTGGTCATTTCAGCGCCACGATCCCAAGTTAATGTTTTATAAAGCTCAGCAGGTAATTCCCGGGCTTGTCTGATGAGTGCAGATATAACCGTTATGGTCTTGTTGTCTCTGATCTTCGCCAGCATAATAAAACGAGAATGACGTTCTACGAGGGTGATGATATAGGAGTTTTTCGAGCCCTGAATCAAGTCACCTTCCCAGTGACCTGGGATGGCTCTGTCAGCCGCCTCTGGTGGCGTTTCGCTGACAGGTATCGTGTTAGGGATTGACCCTAATCCTTTCCCTTTAAGCGATGACGTTCTGGATCTACGCACTGCTCTTCCGCTTCTGAGGCATTGCTGCAGCTCTTTTTTTAATGCTCCCCGGGTTTGTATAAAAAGCGTTTTATAAATCGTTTCGTGTGACACATGCATTTCCTGATTATCCGGATAACAGCGTTTCAGCCAACCGGCGATCTGTTCCGGCGACCAGTCCTGATGCATCTTCTATGCAATGATTTTACACAATGCGGGGCTTTCAATTAGCTTGCAAGGTTTTGGTCTCAGTGCATTTTCCCACGCAGTAGCATCGGCTTTTGCTGCACGGTATTGTTTTGCACCACCGTGCCTCCTGACCTCGCGGCTAATCGTTGAGGGCGCTCTTGATAATTTGGCGGCGATATCCCTGATACTGAGTTTTGCTACCAGCCCTCTGGATATCTCCTCTCTTTCATCAAGCGAAAGCGCTAATCGGTGCCGTTTTCGCACGGGAGGACGATAGCCGCCTGTCTGGTGGATAGTGGGCATAATGGAAGAATGATATCTGTCGAACATTCTGGCGATATCATGTAGAGAATCACCTTGCTTATATCTGTCCCAGATAATTGCCTTCTGCTCTGGCGTGTAGTTAATCCGAGTTCTTCGTTTCATGACAACGTCCCCCTTGATTAAGGATAGCGTTGCATCGACCCGTTGAACTCACAGCTCAAAGCGGACCTTCCGTTCGCACCTGCCTTTTGCTTTGAACACCCTCCTGCTGTATCTCCTTCATCCTGCCATACGATTACTCCGTTCAGATCCGACTTTGGGAGTTTTCGGATCTGCGGTGGAAAAATGAGAAAGCAGGATATGTACAACATATCCATATGCCACGCATCTGCATATGTAACACCTATACAAACCAGTCCGACAGGCATATACTGCACATATGTACTCACACATCATGCATGATCAGCCGGAGGAACATCCATGCGCACAGTTTCGATATTTAAAAACGGCAATAACCGCGCCATCCGTCTGCCCCGGGACCTGGATTTTGACGGCGTCAGCGAGCTGGAGATCGTCCGGGAAGGGGACAGCATCATTCTGCGTCCCGTCCGGCCGACCTGGGGCTCGTTCGCGCAGCTGGACAGGGCCGATCCGGACTTTATGGCGGAGCGTGAGGATGTGGTCAGCGATGAAGGACGCTTTGAGCCATGAAGAAAACCTGGATGCTCGACACTAACATCTGCTCGTTCATCATGCGCGAGCAGCCGGCAGCGGTGCTGAAGCGCCTGGAGCAGGCGGTGCTGCGCGGTGATCGCATCGTGGTCTCGGCCGTGACGTATGCCGAGATGCGCTTCGGCGCCACCGGCCCGAAGGCCTCGCCGCGCCATATTCAGCTGGTCGACGCGTTCTGCGCGCGCCTCGATGCCATCCTGCCCTGGGACCGCGCCGCGGTGGATGCCACGACGGACATCCGGGTGGCGCTGCGCCTCGCCGGGACGCCGATCGGCCCGAACGACACGGCCATTGCCGGGCACGCCATCGCGGCCGGCGCAGTCCTGGTGACGAACAATGTGAGAGAGTTTGAGCGGGTGCCGGGTCTGGTTCTGGAAGACTGGGTTAAGTAACGTAGTCAGGCCGCTATCCATCGGCCTGACAGTTTCGCTGCGATGTTATTTGTATTCCTTTTCACCGTTACTGAATGGCTCTACACGGATACGTGTTCTCTCATGTGTGAGTTTTGGCGGCCTGATGAATTTAGATATCCCCAGCTGGACGGCCAGAGTCCACATTTCGTCTGAATAAACGATACTGCGGTGATGCTTCTCAATGAGGAAAGCGTCATAATCATGATGACGGAACGTCTGTAACACCGACCTGACAAATGCCTGTGATGCCCAGCCTTCTTTCAGGCACTGGATGGCTTTGTTGAATAAATCAGATTTCGGGTAAGTCTCCCCCGTAGCGGGTTGTGTTTTCAGGCAATACGCACGCTTTCAGGCATACCTGCTTTCGTCATTTTGTTCAGCGCTCGTACCAGGGCTGACCTGCCCCCAGGATTAGATACAACCGTCAGTTAGTAAGGTCGGTTTGTTTACCTTCACATTTTCCATTTCGCCACCGTGCTGCAAACTCTGATGGCGTCTGATAATTCAGTGCTGAATGTGGACGACACTCGTTATAATCCTGCCGCCAGTCATTAATGATTTTCCTTGCGTGAACGATATCGCTGAACCAGTGCTCATTCAGGCATTCATCGCGAAATCGTCCGTTAAAGCTCTCAATAAATCCGTTCTGCGTTGGCTTGCCCGGCTGGATTAAGCGCAACTCAACACCATGCTCAAAGGCCCATTGATCCAGTGCACGGCAAGTGAACTCCGGCCCCTGGTCAGTTCTTATCGTCGCCGGATAGCCTCGAAACAGTGCAATGCTGTCCAGAATACGCGAGACCTGAACGCCTGAAATCCCAAAGGCAACAGTGACCGTCAGGCATTCCTTTGTGAAATCATCGACGCAGGTAAGACACTTGATCCTGCGACCGGTGGAAAGTGCGTCCATGACGAAATCCATCGACCAGGTCAGATTGGGCGCCGCCGGACGGAGCAGCGGCAGACGTTCTGTTGCCAGCCCTTTACGACGTCTTCTGCGTTTTACGCCCAGGCCACTGAGGTGATAAAGCCGGTACACGCGCTTATGATTAACATGAAGCCCTTCACGGCGCAGCAATTGCCAAATACGACGGTAGCCAAAACGCCTGCGCTCCAGTGCCAGCTCAGTGATGCGCCCTGATAAATGCGCATCAGCCGCCAGACGCTGAGCCTCATAACGGCAGGTCGACAGGGACAAACCTGTAAGCCTGCAGGCACGACGTTGCGACAGACCGGTCGCATCACACATCAATACCACGGCTTCCCGCTTCTGGTCTGTCGTCAGTACTTCGCCCCAGAGCCACCTGAAGCGCCTGCTTATCCAGCATGGCTTCGGCAAGCAGCTTCTTGAGTCTGGCGTTCTCTTCCTCAAGCGACTTCAGTCGCTTAACCTCAGGCACTTCCATACCGCCATACTTCTTGCGCCAGGTATAAAAGGTGGCATCGGAAATGGCGTGCTTGCGGCAGAGCTCACGGGCAGAACCCCCGGCCTCAGCCTCACGGAGAATACTGATGATCTGTTCGTCGGAAAAACGCTTCTTCATGGGGATGTCCTCATGTGGCTTATGAAGACATTACTAACATCGGGGTGTACTAATCAACGGGGAGCAGGTCATACTCAATGGGCTAAATGCTTAACCATGTCTTTTACGCTGAAAAAAACGTGTTCCAGGATATTTATTATTACCCCAATCGTTCAGAAAAACGGCGACGGTCATATTCAAGAACTGTGTATTTATACAGCTCTGATATGTAATGACATTTTCTTGTTTACCTCCCGAAAAAACATTCCTTAGTTACGAAAAATAATTCGCTGACTCTGTAAAATTGTCTTACCCGTGATTAGCAACGGATTTCCGAAGCAAAAGCTGGTGAGGTTGTTTAACAAAGTTACTTTTGATTGCGATAAGCCTTGAGTGATCACTTGAGGCCAGGACAAGCCAGACGTACGAGAGACGGATCAATTTTGGCCTTCGACGCCTTGCTCTGTCCAATCTCTCATTTATATGTTCGTCCGGATGCACGACGAAACGGGATCAGCTGCTCTGACAGGGCTTATCGCCAAAAGTAACTTTTTGTCCAAGTTAAGTGGTGGGCGATTGAGTCTCTAAAGCGCGCTGTCTGGAAAACTTTGGTGAGTTTCAAAACAGGACAACGCATCGGGCAAGTTAAGTATGAAAAGTTACTTTTGAGTAAGGGAGTACCGCCGTACGAGTATCAATACCAATTAAATAACGCTGAATGTTAAGGGTTTAGGCCGGAGACTAGTTCCGCACACATCTGATATCAGATTTTCTGTGCAGTAGAACAATGATTCTGATCGATTTTGTCATCGCTCATACGTACGAACGATGACTTTTTGCGTTGCGCTAGTGATAGCGGAAACTGTCTTTAGAAGACAGTATGAGTGAAGGTAAGGTGTATATGTAGTTCGTGACAATATATCCAATTGATTTTTATGAATTAATTATCAATTTACACAATCTGTTTTGTTCCAGAACGTTCCTGGCATATGCATTTTTGTCGGGAGTATTTTCGACGAGCAAAGTACGTTAACGTACGAACGATGACAATAGGTCCGGATACACGCATCCGGAGACCTTGAACGTACGAACGATGACGTTTTGATAGTTAGATGGGAAATGCCCCAGGGTTTTTTGCGTCCGAAGGAAGGCAATCAGGAAATGAACGAGTCTCATGGTATCCCTGAACGGTAGGGAAGCGCTTCCCGTGTAGTTTCAGAAAGCCAAGTCTCCCAATGTTAGTCGGGCAGTCTCACTCCTCGCTAAAATCCGCGTCTTCGGCCTCTTCATCATTTTTCGTGCCGTTTATCTTTTTCATCTTATCGATGGAAACAAGAACTGCAGCAATCTCTTCGCCGGTAAACCCAGCTGCTTTCATCATTTTCAGTTTTTCCAGCAACGAGTCATCCAGGATCGGGGCATTTTGCGCGGGTGCCAGAATAGGTTCCTTTTTCGCACCGAGAGATGGGCTTCTTTTTAGGATATGAAATTTGATGTTTCTACCGACCTTCTCTTCATGGTATTGCAGATAACCTATCTCATGTAGCTCATGAAGTGAGCGACGTATAATTTCATTCTGAGCGGAGACGCGGGAAGTTAACCGCAGTCGGTCTCGGAATCGCTTCATGCTGATTGGGGCCGGGTTCTTAGGCAAGCTCGCCAGATATGTATACAACGCCTGTGCAGACTCTTTTCGTTGTAAGCTGTCCAGTGCCTTAAGCCGCAAAAAAACCTTATAATCAATCGCGTAAAGCTCTTTGATGCGGGGGTCACCTTCTATCTCGATCTCATTGGTTTTGATGTTATAACGTGCCCAGTTTATCAGGCCGGTAATAAGCGTGGAATCTTCGTTTCTGAACTGAAAGGTCACCATTCTTAGCTTAACCATCGAGGCGTCGATACGTGCTTTCATGTGCTTATTCGATCGTGCTGGGTCAAATCCACAGTTTTTGAGGAACATTGAGAAAGGTAATTTTATTCTTCCCGAAACTGAGACATCGTTAAAATCGTGAATCGTCCTGACAATTCCCAGCCAGACTCGAAAATCGGTGTTCATATCCAACCGGGGGCTCGACAGGGAGATCTCCTTGTACCCTTCACTGGAAGCGACCTCCATATGCTGGAGCTCGTTTGACACGTCCATAGTCACGACTTTATCAATGGAATGTGTTTTGCCTGTAGCCAGGGGAGTCGGGACAAATACCCCTAGTCTTAGCAGCGCAACGGGTTGAACAGTGCCTGTGTTCCCAGGTGCGAAGTGAGTAACTTTGCCTGTTTGTCCTGTCACTTCAAAAGAAAAATCACTCTTCCTACTGATATCGTTAGATATTTCTTGGTTTACTTTCTTCACAGGCTATCCTTGTACAAACGTACGAACGTGTACCTAATATCATATCAATGATGTTAAAAGTACATACAAACGATGACTAATTTCAACCTAGCAATGACAAAACCACGTACGAACGGCGTCAAAACCCCGTACGAACGATGTAAAAAAATTACGATTTTTCTCATATAATCAATGGGATGAAGGAACGGGGATCCTTTAGGTTTTATTTGGGTTAGATCTTGGATCATATTGGGATCTATTATTGGTTATACCCTGTGGATAACGGTGATAAGTGTCTTGCCCCTCCAGATTGCTCACAAAACCAGCAAAATAGCTCCTTTCTGGGTATTCGCCCCCTGTACCTCCCGAAGCTGGATTCCAGATCGGGATAAACAACGGCAAACAAGCGGAAAAAACAACGTACGAGCGCTGTCATTTTGCTTTAAAAACTGTTGTTTATTAATATGATAAAAAATATGACAATGGGTGTTGTATCTCTGCCAAGTAATGCTGGTGGTAGAATTTTGGAACCGCGAACTGTGAAAATAACCGCCTCCAGGACAAAATGCCCCTCAAACGCCACAGGATTAATCGTAAAATTTTTACGTAGGTAGATACCTTTTTTCTGATAAATGTGTCCAGAGAGCGTTTACGGGCTTCTGATGGGCTAATTGACTGACGGATTGGCTTGCTGAAAGGTTAGATCCTGCTTGATCCGGAAAGGATCTGCGAAATGTTGGATAAGCGGGCCAAGCGGATCCCTGAAAGCCTAGAGACATTGACCATTTTGAGGACGTTAACCGGAACCGTCCATAGGGGACGAATAGATATTTCTTCGTTCGCTGTCACCGGTTGGACAGGCGAAGCACGGCAATCACCTTTCGCTGTTCCACTGCCCTACCGGGGCCGGAATGACGGAAGTTCTGGGCATTCCGATACCTGTATCTACTGAACAGCCGTAGTTTTTTTCAGCGAAATTTAAGCCAGTAAACATCGGATATTCTCTACGCCATAATTCCTTATGAATTACTGGATAGTGCTATAATGATTTTCCTTTGGCTTTGTTGAATAAATCGAACTTTTGCTGAGTTGAAGGATCCGATCACGCATCT